>CDZB01074674.1_pt1 | contig 37916 bp, 40 predicted proteins | sample 554961 | NCBI WGS metagenome assembly CDZB01 (sample SAMEA3182106, study PRJEB8094) | gut metagenome | biome: human; feature: gut; material: Stool; isolation source: human stools | place: Canada | collected 2013-02-26
CCTCCATTCCCGCCGGTTCCGGCAGGTGCCAGTCCTCCGTACGAACCTGGAAAGCGTCGCCCAGTTGCACGGTGTCCGGGAAATTGTGTTGTGTGGTCTGTACGGCGTATTTGTCGATCTCGGTTGCATAATAGGCGGTGATCTCCGCGCCCAGCTTGTCCAGCGCAATATGGCCGCAGCTCATACCGTCGTACATGGAAAGCACTTCCACCGGCTCCTCCGTCAGCCCGGTAAAATGGCTCATAATGTGGGCGATCACGTCCACGGTCCAGCCGTTGCCCAGCATTTTATACGCCTGGGTGTCGCTGACGGGAAAGGCGTATGTGTCCGGCACGGTCTGGAGGCGTTTGCACTCCGTCACAGTCAGCTTGCGAATGATGTAAAAGCCGTCTGCCAGTTTAATGGGGTATGTCTTGCCTTTGATGGTGATATATCCGCCGCGAACCTCATAAACCGGCATTTGCTTCCCGTCCGCCGCCTCAATCACCAGACGGCTTTGGTCGCCGGTGGCGGCCATGGCGTTGCTTTTCTGGTCGTCCCGCATTTCAAAGGCGGAACCATTTTCACGCCCACGCCACGCCATACCGGCAGGTACAGCATACAGGCCGGTGGCTGCGCCGTCGGCGCCGCCGCCGTTTTGCCTTGCCTGCAGGGAAACGCTCTTTCCGTCGGTGCTGTAAATGCGGCGGCTTTGGCTGGTGCCCAGTTCGCCGTCCTTGTTCGGCATGGCGCCGACGCGGACGGGGACGGCGATCATATTATCTTTTTGAACGGTCGTCAGGCAGTTGGTTTTCTGCGGATCCTCGTTCACCTCGAAATACTGGAAATGTGGGATTGCTTCGTTGTAATCGTCGCGGTGGCCTTGCTCGTTGATCCTGCGCCCTACGATACGCCCCGCCGCAGGCACAGGAATGGCCACGCAGGTTTTGCGATCCACAGTATTTCCCACCAGGTTGCGGATCCCGTCTTTGTAGTAGGTAGCCCGCAGGCATTGGGCTTTCCCGTCCACGGTTTCGTTTACAGGTTCCGGCACAGGTACGGCATAAAGCCCGGTTTTTGCTCCAGCGCCACCGCCGTTCCCACATAATGCCGTGGCTTTTCCGTCAGGGGAATAGACTTTGTACTGCTTACTGGTGTCAAATCTGGTTTCCGCCGCTGCGCTCTCAATTTCGCCAATTCGTACAGGTTCCGCGGCGCCATTCCGCTGGTGCCCGGTAACTGTGCCACCCACCGTGGTTCCGCCGGTTGTGGACAGCAGGGCATACCCTTTTTCTTTCCAGCAGACACCGCTTTCCAGAATATCGCGCAGGAGGATCCCGCAATCCGCCGGCTGCTCCACCGCCACCTGGCTGTATGTGCCGTCCGGGTTTCGTCTGCCCGCCCAATACAGGCGCTGGCGGTTTTGTGCGCTCACCAGGGCGCTGTTAATCAGAACAGGCTCCACGCCTAACTCTGCCGTGATCTGTGCCCGGATAGCGGGCGACATACTTTTATTGTTTTCGTACAGAAAAAAATCCGGCTGGTACTTATCCCGTGCAATACGATAATTCAAGAACAGTTCCCAGCCGATCCCGCTGGCTTCCGTTTCGCGGTTCTTCGTCTGTGCGATACTCCAATGGGTGCAGGGGCTTCCGCCGATCAGTATTTTCATTCCGCCGCCTCCAATTTCTCCGCCAGCGCCTCAATGGTGGCCGCCGCTTCCTCCAGTTCCGTGGCCAGGAGGTTCCGGCCAAAACGGTCCCGCTGGTGCATGGCCTCCAGGCGGAGGTCTGCGGCCTGCCGCTTATATGGGTTCGTGCTGTCGGTCTTAACCGGGCCGCTGCCGGTGTATGCTCGTTTCAGCCACCAGGTAGGGCTATTCCGTTCAGCTTGGTGGGCGCAGTTTTCAGCGTCGCAGTTCTCCGCGTCGCAGCTGTCACAAAATACCCGGTGGAAATCGTCGTCCCACGGGCCGGACAGGATAGGGAGCCCAAACCCACGCACGGTAGTCGGCTGCCGCCGCGCCAAATCGTCGTCCCACGGGCCGGACAGGATAGGGAGGGCGCCCAGGAAGTCCCCCAGGGCCTCCGGGGAGGCCGTGATCCTTTCAAAGTTATTCACCGCCCGGCCTCCTCTTTGTGGAGGTCCACACCCTCCAGGGCGTTCCACACGGCCCGCTCCCATTCCTTTGCCCAGCCGGAACAGGCTTTCCGTACTGCGTTAATCACCACGGCCTCGCCGTCGGCCTCCCACAGCAGGCGATCCTTGTCGATCACGTCCGCGCCGATATGCTCCGCCGGATCCCGCTCGATCATGTCCACCAGGTACAGGGGAACGCCCCAGCAGGCACCGCCGCCGGGCGGCTGGTAAATCTGGAACCCCTGCATAATCACCGGCACCATGGTGACCTCCTCGCCGCGGTCACCGCCGCGCCAGTGGTCCATATCGTCCGCCGCCGTTTCTCTCAAAACCAGCTGCGGCTCCGTGTCCTTAATGATCGACGTGGGCATATCTCGCTCCGGGATCATGCCCATGTGTTCCACGATGGTGGCCAACACCTTGCGCGGCAGCAGGGCGCGGTTGGCCAGAACAAACCAGTTTTCTGTGTAGATGGCCACGGCGTCGCCTGTGTTCATTACGACATATCCGCTATTTTTATAGGCCCGCTTTATGGCTCTCACCAGCCCTTTTTCGCTGATAAGCATTTTTTTGAAACCCTCCTTTATATAATGTGCGGCATGGGCACCGGCTTGTCCTCCGCGCCAGCTCTCCACACCTCTGCGTCCCGTATTTCTGTCCAGTCACAGCCCCAAACCTCCGCCGCGTTCAGCAGGGCGGCAAAGTTGGACCCATGCGGCACCACGACGGTGCCATATTTCCGGCTTACCACTCTGGCGCAGCCGCTGGCCTGCCAGCGTTCCCGCCGTGCCCGCTCCGTCACAGACGTTTCATACTTGCGGGCGGCCTCGCGGGTTACACCCCGCCCCAGGCGTTCACCGTACATTCCCATGTTTCCATGGCCTCCTTGACTGCCTTGGAGTAGTCGGTGGAGGTGATCCCGCTGTCCCATGCGCTTCTCGCGCCGCCCTCGCCCATGTTGTAGGCCATGGCTGCCTTTTCGACGCTGCCATACTTGGCCAGATACAGGCCCAGCTTGTAGCAGCCGCCCGCGATATTCCCGGAGGCGGTGGTGGGATCCAGCCCCGTGGCCGCCTGGGTTTCTGCGTGATAGGAACCGCCGGGGCCTGGGTTTAACTGCATGATCCCCACCTCACCAGAGGCGCCCACGGCGTCCATGTCGAAATTGCTTTCCGTCTGTGCCACCGCCAGGGCCAGAGGATAGGGGCAGCCGTATTCCTCGCAGTACGTCCTCATGTAGTCCTGCCATTCGTAGGGCATAGGAACCGCCATGGAGAAATAACCCTGCGCCAGCAGCGCCTCCTCGATCTTTTCCGTTTCCTGCGGGTCCTCCATGTATTCCTCCTCCGCCGCCGCGGTGAACAGCAATTCCGTGGGCAGGATTGCCGCCGGTGCCGCCGACGCTTCCGGCGCGGCAGGTTCCGCCGCCGGTTCCTCGCTGTACGCCTTGGCCACCATGACCACGCAGACGGCAACGAACAGCACCAGGGCGATAAAGGCCAGAACCTTATTGCGTCGGCGGGCTTTGCGCTCCCGCTCCGCCGCGCGGGCGGTTCTGCGCTCCTTGGCCGCCTTGATCTCCGCCGCGGCCTGTTTCAACTCACGGGCGGACACCGCCGCCCGGTAAACGGCCAGATCGTCCTCCACGGCAGAGATCCGCACCCCCTGGGTGGTCTGCTCGGTGGTGATGGCCGCCACGTCCTGCTCCAGCTTGTCCACGCGCCGCTCCATGCGGCGGGCGTATTTTTCGCCTTTCTGGCTCATTTCTTCGTTACCTCCTTTTTTCTGGTGGCCCGCCCGGTCACCTCATAGGTGATACCGAACCGGCGGCGTCCGCACTCCGAACAGGTGATTTTCTCACACCTCTGCGCGACGGGTTTTACAGTCTTACCCTTGGCTGCCAGATCGACGGCGCAGGGCTTACATAACAGCTTTGTCATTCGTCCGTGCCCCTTTCGTCAATATGGGCGGCGCACATATCAGCCTCATGCAGCCGCCACACCCATGGCGTTGCGTCCATGGCCGCGGACAGGTCCCGCAGGTCTGTGCGGGCCGCCGTGTCATAGGCTCCCATGTGCCAGCGGATTGCCAGGGCTTCGTGATCCTCCAGCCGGATAAACCGGGCGATCTGGTACAGGCTCTTTTCTCCGTGCCCCAGGGGGAGGGGATCCCGGAACGTATAACCCAGGTAGTCCTCCCACACACCCGTTTCCTGGTTCCTGCGGCGTTTTCTTTCAATGTGGTACACGCCTGCCTTGCACACGTCATGCAGCAGCCCCAGGATCGCCACGGTTTCCTCCTCCCGCTCGGAGATGGGGGCAGGCCCCAGCGCGTCCCTGGGCGTCAGGTCGCGGATCGTGATTTCCCGCAGACGACGGTAAACGTTCAGGCTGTGAATAACCAGGCCACCGGGGAAAGCGCCGTGGTGCTTGGCTCCCGCCGGAGCCTCGAAAAAGTCCGTTTCATTCTCCAGGCGCTCCAGCAGTTCCTCCGCACCGTCGCGGTGGACGCTGGCCAGAAACAGATCCTTGAAATGTTGGGCCACGGTTTGCAGCCCGTTTCTCTCTAAAAAATCAGACATTTGCCGTTCCTCCTATGCTTCCGGGGCTTCGTTGCCCCAGGCGTCCCAGCCGTCAGCCCTCTGGCGGGCGAACATTTCCAGCCTGGGCACGTCGCCCAGCAGTTCCACGATCCGCCGGCGGGTTTCGTCTGGTTTCTTGCTGTGCCCCTCGAATGGGGCTTCTATAATCTGGTGGACATTGTGGGCGCGGATCTGCGTCTTTGCCTTAAAGCCCGGCGTGACGCCCAGCAGGCAAACCTCCGCGTTTGCGCGGGTATAGGCGCCCATGCCCATGAAATTGCCGCCGTTCTTCCGGTTCTTTTTGACCCACACGAAAGCTGCGGTTTTGTATGTAAAGCCCCACGCCTCCATGACCTTGATAGCCTCCGCAATATTGGGAAACGTCGCCCACATAAAGCAGGCCGCCCCCCCCTCGGACGATTTCGCGGACCGGCAGGGCGCATATTTCCGCGGTGGTCATGGTGGGGTAATGCTTCACGGCGGTGCCGCGGGCCTTTGCGGTGGCTCCGGCCTGCTGGTATGCCCACGGCGGATCCGCATAGATCACGCTGTACTGCTTGTCGGGGAGGGGGATATGGTCAGGCATGGCCGTTCACCTCCCGCTTTCCGCTGGCGGCTTGATCTGCCACGAAATAAAGGGCCTCCACGTTTGAAAATGTCGTAGCCCGTGCCAGCCCCTCCGCCTCCGCAATCATCATATCCGCGTCAAGCCCTAATATTTCAGCCGCAGCCCTGACGGCCTTTTCCGCCTCCAGGTATTCGTTGATTGCGGCCAGCTGCGGGGAGGTGTAGGCCGTCACCAGGGCCGCGGTCATGTCGTTACGCTCTGCCATGTGCCTGCCGCCTCCTCTCCATGGCGGTGGTGACTTCCTCCACCATGCCGCGCTCCCGCAGGCCCTCAACGGAAAGGCGGTGCGCCTCATGGTACAGCTGCCCGCCCGCCGCGTCGTGCGTCGTGATCGTCAGGATCGGGTGCCCCATGGAGGAAGAAAGAAACGCTTTCGTGTGGCCGTCGTCCGTCGTCCATTCCAGCCAGTAGTCCGGGCGGCCATTCGCTTTCTGGAAATCCACGCGTCGCATACCCGGCAGGGGCTTGTATGTCTCCACCAGATTGTAAAGGCTGGTTTTGTTGGCTTTCAGCCTCAACACGGGGCCACCTCCGTTCTGTACCATTCCAGGATCCGCTTGGCGTACTTCTTGCGGATCCGCTTCTTTTTGGTGTGGCGGTAGCGGTTATAAAGCGGGCGGTTGTCAACCGACGCCCAGCGCAGCGCCGTTTCCATTTCCTGCTGTGCTGCCACCTCCGCCACCACCCGCTGGACCCATCTGCAGAAACTGTTTACCGTGGTCAGAACGCCCGCCGTAATCTCGCGGATCGCCTTGGCCAGTTCCTCACAGTTTGCCTCGGCCTGCTCCATGTTTATGCCTATCTGCGGCACCAGCATAGTGTTTTCACTCATGTGGAAAACCCTCCCCATTCTCCCAGCCCAGCAGGATATGGTGGGCCAGGTCGTTCATGTCGCGCCGCGCTTCCTCCCGCGCCAGCAATTTGTGGTAGGAGATCCCGGCGGCCTCCAGCTTGTCCCGGAAAGCCTTGGCCACTTTGACCGCCGCCGCGATCTCCGCCCCGTCGTCCGCCACCTCCGCCGCGGAAATGGCTGTGCTTCTGTCGTCCATGGCGTTCACCTCTCGCGTCCGTATCAGGTGCCCGCTTGCTGTGGCTTGCCTCTGCGTCGGAGGTTAGCCTGGAAACGGCGCTGCGCCAGTTCCGGGTCATAGGCGGGGCGCTGGTTCCGGTCCAGCTTTTCACCGTCCTGGCCTCTCCGTAATTCTGCGTAGATCGTTTTTCTGGATTTCCCCAGGTGCGTGGCGATCTCCGCCACACTCGCGTAATTGCGCCACGCCTTGGCGATATACTCCCGTTCGGCGGGGCTAATGTATTTTTCGCTCATGGCTTTTTCACCTCCGATTGCGACAAAAAAATAAGAGTAACAAGGGATTTCCCTTTGTTACTCTTATTGATAGCATTTTCGATGGGCGGGGCAAATTGGATTTACCTTGCGGGAATAAAGGAAAAATGGTAAAATTATCATAAATATGTGCTGAGAGGCCGTGATGTGATGACAAACAATGAATTGAATCAGTTTATGGCATTCTGAAGAAAGAACAGGACAATCCTTCTATTGGCTTGTTGCTTTGCAAGAGCAAGAACGATCTTGTGGCGGAATACTCCCTCAAGGACATGAGCAAGCCCATCGGCGTCAGCGCCTACCAGATCACCAGCAGCCTGCCGGAAGAGTTGGAACGCCAATTGCCATCTGTGGAGGATATTCAAAAGCGGATTAAGGGTGTGAAAGAGTAATGCTATGAACCAGAATATATCCCATAGGAATCATTATATACCTCAGTTCTATTTAAAAAATTGGAGTTCGGATGGGAGGACGATACAAACCTATAGCATTCTGGTGTCTAATGAAAACGTCCCATACTGGACAAAGCAGTCAATTAAAAACACCGCAGTATGGAACGACTTTTATACCAGAGTTGTTGGTGTTGAAGAGCTTGATGATTTTGAACACTGGTTTGATCGAGAATTTGAAAGTCCAGCAAAACCAATCTTTGACAAGCTAATCAGTGGTGCGAAGCTATCAAGGGAAGAACATAAGGCGCTCTCTCGCTTTGTTTTCGCACAATATTTGCGTACACCGGCTGCTTATTTGCGCTTAACCAAACAAAATTCGAAGATATTTCCCAATGTGATGGACACCGTTTTAGAAAAACTAAATCATGCTTCAAAGCGCGAATTTCAAAGAAGTAGGCCATGCCAATCTGCTATCAGCAAGGAAGATGTCCTCTTTCCTCTCAAAATTTCACTCGATCGTGAAAATAGTATGGTTGAAGTAAAAACGGTCATTGGTAAGGGTTTTTACTTACATGATTTAAAGCATCTACTCACATCAACAGTAAGGGTGTCCGAGCGACTGAATTGGCAAGTTCTTCACGCCTCTGATGACGTCTCATTTCCGACATCCGATGACCCCGTGATTTGCTTAAATTACAATAACGAACGAGATTACGATTTTGATGGGGGATGGGGAATAAAACATGGTAACATATTAATGCCTATTTCTCCCAAACTTCTTCTCTTTTCAGAGATTGGTGAAAAAGGATCATATCCTGATTTAGATTATTCGCCGATGTACAGCAAGTTATTTCGTGAAATGATTATACGGCATGCACACAGATATGTGTATGCTGAGCATCCGCAAAAAGGCATGCTTGCGCTTAATGCTCGAGTTGTAAATCGTGATTGGTATGAAGCAGAAAAGCATGATATGGCAGGATGGCATATTGAAAATATCAAAGCAGAGGCGAATTTGTAAAATAGAGGTAGCCAGAATCTAACTGGGAAACAACGGCGGAGTGACTCGCAAACGTAATTTCTATATTGATATATTAGGCAATACAACATACTGTATTTTAACACTAGGAGTAAATGATATGCTGGTAAATTCTAGTTTATCGGATAAGTTTAACACGTTATTACAGACAATATCGGAAGATCAGGAGTTCAAGAAGGTACAGTATTATATGCGATGCATGAAGAAACCAGAGCATGGAGGTGTCTTTCACACTGTACATCAATGCATGTTTTTGATGTATACTCCGGTCAGAATGCATTACTTTTTATTAAAAGGCAAATCAGTGCCGTACCCAATCGAGTTGTATAAGGAAACTGTTAGACATTTGATAGATGCACAAGGTATCGATATAGAGGAGTTGCTTACCTTTTGTTTTTGTGTAGCTAAAAATGGTAAGATTATAGTTGATGGAGAAAAATACGGTGGAGAGTGCTTTTGGCTTGCTTTCGCTAGTGGAGTCTTATCACTTAAAGAATCATCGTGTTACCCATTTAAGGATGCTATTGCTGCTGCGGTTGAAGGACAAATAAATTTTACCGATTTTTTTGATTATGACCACTCTCGACTCTTGGATATATTTATTCTTTGGTGCGTTGAGCGGAATTCTGTTGCACTTGCCAATCTAGAAGATGTACAGATGGTAGAACACTTGGAAGAAGGGGCTGACAAATATGGACTCAGTAACATTTCTGCCGCCAAATTTGAGAGGCAGGGGTTTGTACTAAATGAGCAGTTTTTTCTCTATAACATTTTCTTTGACACCTCGATAGGTAGTGTGAGGGGGAACATTCCTAAGACTCTTGAGGTTTTAAGAAAATATCCGGATGCCGCTGTATCTGTTTATATGAGAAAAGACCTAACACTGTCAGTTCCGGTTGAGAAGAAGGTTACCCTCGAATCAACGGATATGCAGAAGTGGAGAGGGATTACATTGAACATGGGGGAGTTAGAATCTCAAATAAAATCTGGTAAGGAAGTAATTGTGCACTATGATCCGAAAACTATGCACAAAATATTGGTAATCATTAGGCCAGCAAAATCTGATAGTCACGATCCGTATTACCAGATAGTCGTAGAAGAGCTATGGGCCCCTAGCACTATATCTCCAGATGAAGATGTTGTATTAACTAATTTTATACATGGGTGCTATTATTCTAGCAATCACTCGTTTGACCATATAGATTTTTCGGTAAACCAATATAGTACAGAGGTGTTCTTGAAAAAATATGCAGACAATGTAAGCGAAAATTCTGTCTCTATCGAACAGCATGCAAATGAGCATTACAAAGTGTGGTGTATAAAAGGGGCATGCATTTCTTTGCAACTATGGTCAGAACTGGTTAATTGTACTTTGGATGAGCCATTTCGAAGATTATTTGCCGAAATAATTGGAGCAGAAATTATCGAAGAGGACTAGAGGTTCAACGAGAGCTGAGGAACTCCTTCATAGTGATACGATGACGGAGGTAAAATATATAAATGTCACAAAACAACAAGATCCAGCTGTTCGAGGACAAGCGTATGTACGGCAAACCAAAAGCCTAAATTTCCGGGAACAGAAGAAAATCGAGCTATTCTGAATTATTTTGAGAAGCAAGGATGGATTTCTAGTTACCAAAAGCTGCCAGACGGAAGGTATCAGGCATTCTCAACACAGAAGAAACTTGCAGGGGCATGAAGAGGTGCTAAAGAAAATGACAAGGAAGTAGAGAGGACGAACAATGCCACAAAATGATAAGATTCAACTATTTGAGAACAAGCGTATTCGTACCGCGTGGGATGAGGCAAAGGAAGAATGGTACTTTTCTATCGTCGATGTTGTAGGTGTGCTGACAGACAGCATTGACCCTACGGCGTATTGGCGCAAGCTCAAGCAGCGCTTGAAAGCTGAAGGCAATGAAACCGTGACAAATTGTCACGGTTTGAAAATGACCGCCTCAGATGGCAAAAAGCGCCTGACCGACGTAGCCGACACTGAGCAGATTCTCCGCATCATCCAGTCCATTCCCTCACCCAAAGCGGAGCCGTTCAAGCTGTGGCTGGCGCAAGTCGGACGGGAGCGCATTGAGGAAACCATCGATCCAGAGTTGACCATTGAACGGGCGCTGGAGACATACCTCAAGAAAGGCTATACCCGCGAGTGGATCAACCAGCGGCTGCAAGCTATCCAAGTCCGTAAGGAACTGACGGATGAGTGGGATGCCCGAGGCGTACAGAAAGGCGTGGAGTACGCAATACTTACCGATGAGATATCCCGTGCATGGTCGGGGATGTCCACACGGCAATATAAAAACTTTAAGGGCTTGAAGAAAGAAAACCTCCGCGACAACATGACCACGCTGGAGTTGGTACTGAATATGCTGGCGGAGGCGACCACCACAGAAATATCCAAGCAGAAATCTCCGGGGACATTTTCGGAGAATTTGGCTGTCGCCCGGGAGGGCGGTGAAGCTGCTGGGATTGCACGGAAGGCAGTCGAGGAGCGCACGGGTGTCCCTGCTATTACCGCCAAGAACGCTGCACAGCTCAATCAGGTTGTGACAGATTTGCTGGAAGGAGCGACTACGTCACCGGAGAAACAAGACAAAAAGCGCTGATTCACTGACAACAAAAGTGGTGGGCAATCACACAAAAATCCCTGTAACCGCAACGGTTACAGGGATTTTCTTATTTCCTTCAAAACACGTTTGTAAGTAACGTGTAAGCAACGTTACCCGTTCTCAACAACGTGCATTGCCTGCCGCAGTGATTCCTTTACGTTGGGATCGTCGGTGTCCTGCATCATGCGCTCGATCAGATCCTTTGCCTTGCCCTCATCACGGCTGTACCGGCCCATAGAATCCCTCTTGCGCCGATACGAGCTGCCTCTGTTGTAGGCGGTGCGCGCGGACGACAAACCTGTGGGCAGTCACAAAATCCCGTCTCAAATGCGCGTCTCTTTTTGCGCAGCCGGGGATAAAAAATGCTCTCCTGCGCATCCTACCGGAGAAAGGGAGGCGCGGAGCATGACAGACGAGACAAGCAGAGCAAAGGCGTCGCCAGAGGGAGGCCAGGAGCAGGAGCCGTCCCCGCAGGCCACGCAGCAGATCGTGGATATGGGTTCCGCCGTGGTAAAGAACCACCACGGCACGGTACACTGCCTCACCATCGTGGGGCAGGTGGAGGGCCACATGGTGCTGCCCAACAATACGAAAAGCACCAAATATGAGCACGTGCTGCCGCTGCTGGCGTCACTGGAGGAGTCGGACGAGGTGGACGGACTGGTGCTGCTTCTGAACACGGTAGGCGGCGACATCGAGGCAGGTCTTGCCATCGCGGAGCTGGTGGCGGGGATGCGCCTGCCCACGGTGACGCTGGTATTGGGCGGCGGTCACTCCATCGGCGTGCCGCTGGCGGTGTGCGGAAAGGAGACGTTTATTGCCCACACCGCATCCATGACCATCCACCCCGTGCGCATGTCCGGTACGGTCATCGCCGCGCCGGAGACATACCGCTACTTCGAGCGGATACGGGAGCGCATCGTGAAGTTTGTGGCGGCCCACAGCCACATCAGCGAGGACCGTTTCCGCCAGCTGATGCTGGCCTCCGGAGATATGGCCAACGATGTGGGCACCGTGCTGTACGGCGAGGAGGCGGTGACGCTGGGCATCATCGACCACGTGGGCGGGTTGTCCGATGCGCTGGACAGTCTGTACCGCCAGATGGACCGGCGGCGGGAGGAATAGGGCGTGGAGGGGGCGGCGGGCCGTCCCCTCCACGTTTTGCATTTTTTTCGGCGGCGTTCACGGTTTTTTCTTGAAAATAGAGGGCTTCCGTTGTATACTAATTTAGTTATAGTATGCAATTGCGAAAGGGGTGAGCCCTATCTATCTAAAAGCGCTGGAAATTCAGGGGTTCAAGTCGTTTCCCGATAAGACGGTGCTGGACTTCGGCGAGGACATCACCGCCATCGTGGGGCCCAACGGCTCCGGCAAATCCAACATCTCCGACGCCATCCGCTGGGTCATGGGCGAGCAGAACAGCCGCCAGCTCCGCGGCGCCAAGATGGAGGATGTGATCTTCGGAGGTACGGAGACGCGGAACCAGATGGGCTTCGCACAGGTGACGCTGGTCATCGACAATACGGAGCACATTTTCCCTACCCGCGACGAGGCGGAGGTAGCGGTCACCCGCCGCTACTACCGCAGCGGCGAGTCGGAGTATTACATCAATAAGCAGTCCGTGCGGCTCAAGGACGTGAACGAGCTGTTCATGGACACCGGCATGGGCCGCGAGGGCTATTCCATCATCGGACAGGGCAAGATCGACGAGATCCTGTCCGTAAAAAGCGGCGAGCGCCGCGAGATCTTCGAGGAGGCGGCGGGTATCAGCAAGTACCGCCACCGTAAGGAGGAGTCGGAACGCAAGCTGGAGCGCACCCAGGAGAATCTGGTGCGCATCAACGATAAGATCGCCGAGCTGGAATTACAAGTGGAGCCTCTGCGCAAGCAGGCGGAGACGGCCAAGAAGTATCTGGTGCTGCGGGACGAGCTGCGCGTGCTGGAGATCTCCGTGTGGCTGGAGCAGCTGCAAAATATCCGCGCCGCTAAGGTGAAGCTGGAGGCGGACACGGAGCTGGCCGCCGAGGAGTGCCGCAGGGCCCAGAGCGCGCTGGACGCCTCCTACGAGGAGGGTGAGCGCTGCGGCCAGCAGGTACGGCAGAACGATATGGACGCCGAGGCCCTGCGCGCCAAGGTCAGCGGGCTGGAGACCGCCGCCGGTGAGGAGGAGTCCGCCATGGCGGTGCTGCGCACCGGCGTGGCCCACAACGAGGAGTCCCTGCGCCGGCTGGAGCAGGAGTTGGCCGACAGCGACAGCCGCCGCAGCGGCATACAGAGCCAGGTCGACGGCAAGCTGGCCCGCGTGGCGGAGATCGACCGGCAGATGGCCCGGATGCAGGAGCAGCTTGACGAGCTGCTGCGGCAGGCCCAGGAGCTGGCCGACAGCGCCAAGGACGCGGCGGCGGACGTGGAGACCCTGCGGGCGCAGGAGGCCATGGCCGTGGCCGCCGCCGCCGACGGGCGGGCGAAGCTGTCCGCCATTACCGCCGGCGCCGCCGAGATCGCCCAGCGCCGCCAGACGGTGGGACAGGAGCTGGCCGAGGCACGGGAAAAGCTGGAAAACAGCGAAAAAGAGAGCAAAGAGAACCGCCGCGCCCTGCGGGATGCGCAGGAGGAGGCCCAGGCGGCGGAGAATGTCATCCAGGGCCACAGTCTGCGGATGGACAGCCGCCGCAAAAAAGCGGAGGACGCTGCCGCGGCCAAGCTGAAGCTGACCATGGATGCCGCCGCGCTGGACGACCGCATCCGCCTTCTGACGGAGATGGAGAAGGAGTACGAGGGCTTCTCCAAGGCGGTCAAGACCGTGATGCAGGCGGCGGAGAAGAACGCCCTGCGGGGCGTACACGGCCCTGTGGCTGGCCTGATGACCACGAAGCAGGAGTACGCGCTGGCGCTGGAGATCGCACTGGGCGCGGGAATGCAGAACATCGTGGTGGATCGGGAGGAGGACGCCAAGGCCGCCATCGGCTTTCTGAAGCAGCGGGACGGCGGCCGCGCCACATTCCTGCCCCTTACCGCCATCCGCGGTGAGGAGCTGCGGGACAACGTGGCCGGAGAATACGGCTTTGTGGGCGTCGCCAGCCGTCTGGTGACGTATGATCCCCAATATGACAACATCTTCCGGAACCTGCTGGGCCGCACCGTGGTGGTGGAGGATCTGGACAGCGGCATCGCCATGGCGCGGAAGTTTCGCAACGGCTTCCGCATCGTGACGCTGGACGGTCAGGTCATCAACCGCGGCGGCTCCATGACCGGCGGCTCCGTCAGCCGCAGCGCGGGCGTGCTGTCCCGCGCCAACGAGCTGGAGCGTCTGACAGCCAGACAGGACGGTATGCGCGCCCAGCTCTGCACCGCCGCCCAGCAGGCGGAGGACCTGCAGCGCGATCTGCAGAAGGCGGAATACGAGTTACAGGTGGCGCGTGACCAGCAGCACAAGGCGGAAAGCGAGGTACTGACCCTCCAGACCCGCCAGGATCACTACGACATTTTATTGGACAGCCTGCGCCTGAGCTGCGAGAGCATGGAGCAGGAGCTGGCGGGCTTCGACCGCCGCGACAGCGAGGATGAAGCCCGTATCAGGGAAGTGCAGGCGGCTATTGAACAGGCGGAGTCCAACGCCGAGACCCTGCGCCGTCAGGCACAGGAGAAGCTGGCTGGGCAGACGGACCTGAACGACGCCGGCGACCGGTTGGCCGAGACGGTCAGCGAGAAGAAGGCGGCGCAGGCGGCGCTGCTGGCGGAGAAGGAGACGGCCCTGCGGGGCGCGGAGGAGCTGCGCCGCGTGCAGGAGGACATGGCCGCCGACCGCGCCGGCCGCGACCAGCTGGCGGAGCGGTTCCGCGCCGACAATGAGAAGGCGGCGGCAGAGATCGCCCAGCGCCAGACCCGTCTGGACGAATTGCAGCAGCAGATGTCTGCCCTGCGGCAGCAGCTGGAGCAGCTGGCCCGGGACAAGCTGGCGCTGGAGGCCCGCCGCGAGCAGTTCAGCCGCGAGGGCCGTCAGCTCAACGAGGCGCTGCTGGACGCTACTCAGGCGGAGAGCCGCCTCCAGCGGAAGCTGGAGAGCAGCGCCATGGAGGAAAAGCAGCTGCTGGACAAGCTGTGGGAGAACTACGAGCTGAGCCACAGCGCCGCGCTGGAGCAGCGGGTGGAGCTGGAGAGCGTCAGCAAGGCCACCCGCCGCATCGCGGAGCTGAACCGCGAGATCAAAGCGTTGGGTCCTCCGAACATCGGGGCCATCGAGGAATTCGAGCGGGTCAACGGACGCTATACCTACCTCTCGGAGCAGCGCAGCGACGTGGAAAAGGCCAAGGAGGAGCTCAACGGTGTCATCGAGCAGCTGACCCGCCAGATGACGGAGATCTTCGGCCAGCAGTTCAAGCTGCTGAACGAGAGCTTTCAGGAGACGTTTCTGGAGCTGTTTGGCGGCGGCAAGGCCCAGCTGGAACTGGAGGACGAGAACGACATCCTCAGCTGCGGCATCGAGATCAAGGTGCAGCCTCCGGGTAAGCAGCTCAAGACCATCACGCTGCTGTCCGGCGGCGAGAAAGCCTTCGTGGCTATCGCCCTGTACTTTGCCATTCTGAAGGTACATCCCACGCCGTTCTGCGTCATGGACGAGATCGAGGCGGCGCTGGACGAAGCCAATGTGGTGCGGTACGCCCGCTACATGCGGCGCATCGCCGGTAAGACCCAGTTCATTGTCATTACCCACCGGCGCGGCACCATGGAGGAGGCCGATGTGCTGTACGGCGTGACCATGCAGGAAAAGGGCGTCAGCCGCATCCTCACCATCAATCTCAACGACATGGCCAAGGAGCTGAAGATCAAATAAGGAGGTCCATATGGGATTTTTCAAGAAATTCAAGGAAGCATGGCTGGCGTCCATGACCTTTGACAGGCTGGACGATGACTTTTACGAGGAGCTGGAGGAAGCGCTGATTTTGGCGGACATCGGCGCGGCCACCGCCGCCGATACGGTGGCGCAGCTGCGCAAGCAGGTGAGCCAGAAGCTGCTGGGCCGCGCCGACGAGGTGAAGGACGCTCTCCGCGATATTTTGGCGGAGAAGCTGGACGTGGGCGACCCGTCCATGGACCTGAGCACCCAGCCGAGCGTGGTGCTGATCATCGGCGTCAACGGCGTGGGCAAAACCACGTCCATCGGCAAGCTGGCCGCCCGCTACAAGAGTGAGGGCAAGAAGGTGCTGCTGTGCGCCGGTGATACGTTCCGCGCCGCCGCTGCCGACCAGCTGGAGATCTGGGCAGACCGCGCCGGTGTGGACATTGTCCGCCAGCATGAGGGCGCCGACCCGGGCGCCGTGCTGTTCGACGCGCTGCAGGCCGCCAAGGCCCGTAACGTGGACGTGGTGCTGTGCGACACGGCGGGACGGCTCCACAACAAGCAGAACCTGATGAACGAGCTGGCCAAGCTGCGGAAGATCATCGACCGAGAGGTGCCGGACGCCGCCAAGGAGACGCTGCTGGTGCTGGACGCCACCACCGGCCAGAACGGCCTTATCCAGGCCCGTCAGTTCAAGGAGACGGCGGGGCTTACCGGCATCATCCTGACGAAGCTGGACGGTACCGCCAAGGGAGGCATCGTGGTGGCCATTGCCCAGGAGCTGCAGGTGCCGGTGAAGTTCGTGGGCGTTGGCGAGGGCATTGGAGACCTGCGGCCCTTCGACGCCAGGGAATTCACCCGAGAGCTGCTGTAAGGAGGGCGCGATAATGGAACGAGCAGACGGCCGGAAATACAACGAACTGCGGCCCGTGGAGATGACGGCGGGCTTTACGAAATTCGCGGAGGGCAGCGTGCTCATCCGCTGCGGCGATACGGTGGTGCTGTGCAATGCCTCGGTGGAGGACCGCGTGCCGCCCCATGTGCGTCCGGGCCACGGCTGGGTCACGGCGGAGTACTCCATGCTGCCCCGGGCCAACCGGGAGCGGAGCCGCCGCGACGTGGACAAGCTGAAGCTGTCCGGCCGCAGCGCCGAGATCCAGCGGCTCATCGGCCGCAGCCTGCGGGCGGCGGTGGACATGGCCCTGCTGGGTGAGCGCACCATCACCATCGACTGCGACGTGCTGCAGGGCGACGGCGGTACCCGTACCGCCAGTGTCACCGGCGGCTTTGCGGCGCTGGCGCTGGCCTGCCGCCGTCTGGTGGAGGACGGCGACATAGGCCGTATGCCCATCAGGCACTATGTGGCCGGCGTGTCCGCCGGCATCGTGGCGGAGACGCCTATGCTGGACCTCCAGTATTCCGAGGACAGCCGGGCGCAGGTGGACCTGAACTGTATCATGAACGAACTGGGCGAGATCATCGAGATCCAGGGTACCGGCGAGGGCCGCGCCTTCTCCTTACAGGAGCAGCAGGCACTGGTGGAGCTGTGCGCCAAGGGAAATCGGGAGCTCATCCGGAAACAGAAAGAACTGCTGGGGGATATACTGCGATGAAATTTGTACTTGCCTCCCATAACAAGGGAAAGCTGGCCGAGATGCAGGCCGTTCTGGCGGATCTGGGCATCGAAGTGGTGATGCCCGCGGATCTGGGCATCTACGTGGACGTGGAGGAGACGGGGGAGACGTTCGCCGAGAACGCGGCCCTGAAGGCCAACGCCATCATGGAGGCCAGCGGCCTGCCGGCCATCGCCGATGACTCCGGCCTGTGCGTCAACTGGCTGGGCGGCGCGCCCGGCGTCTACTCCGCCCGCTACGGCGGGCTGGATGACGACGCGGCCCGCTACCGCCTGCTGCTGCAGAACCTGCGGGGCGCCACGGACCGCAGCGCCTATTTCCACACCGCTATCGTCTGCGCCTTCCCCAATGGAGATATGCTGACGGCGGAGGGCGACTGCCACGGAGCCATTGCCTTTGCGCCTATGGGCGACGGCGGATTCGGCTACGATCCGGTGTTCCTGGTGCCGTCCCTGCGCAGGACCTTCGCCCAGCTGACGGCGGAGGAGAAGAACGCCATCTCCCACCGCGGCAACGCTCTGCGCAAGTTTGCGGCAGAATTGAAGGAATATCTGGCAAATAACGAACATTTGGAGAAGTAAACTATGGAACTGACAAGCAAACAGCGGGCCCAGCTGCGGGGCCTGGCCAACGACATCGACACCATCGTGCAGGTGGGAAAGGACGGCATCGGCGACAACCTGGTCAAGCAGGTCAGCGATGCGCTGGAGGCCCGCGAGCTCATCAAGGGCCGCGTGCTGGAGAACTCCATGCTCACCGCCCGCGAGGCGGCGGAGCAGCTGGCTGTGGCCGCCCGCTGCGAGGTGGTGCAGGTCATCGGCAGCAAGTTCGTGCTCTACCGCATGCAGCACGACAAGAGCCGGCGGAAGATCGAACTGGTGAAGACCAAGAGGCCGCAGGCGTGAGAAATGGTACTTTTAAATTAAAAATACCTGTGAAAGCGGGTGAGAGAGTTGAAAATCGGCATCTACGGCGGGACATTTGACCCGCCCCATATCGGGCATATCGCGGCGGCAAAAGCCGCCATGGAGACGCTGGCACTGGACAGGCTGCTGCTGGTCCCTACGTTTATCCCACCCCACAAGGCCCTGCCGGCAGGGGCGGCGTCGCCCGCCCAGCGGCGGGATATGGCGGTGCTTGCCACGGCGGAGCTGGGAAGAAAAGCCGAGGTGCTGGACGTGGAGCTGCGGCGCGAGGGACCCAGCTATTCGTGGGAAACGCTGTGCATGATGAAGAAGCAGTTTCCGGAGGACGAATTGTGGCTTCTGATGGGGTCGGATATGTTCCTGACCTTGCAGGACTGGCGGGAGCCGCAGCGGGTGATGTCCATGGCACACATCGGCGCATTCAGCCGCCGAAAAGATGGTGAGGAAGCGGTTTTTGCCCGACAGAAGGCATTTTTGGAGCGGGAATTCGGCGCGGACGTGACCATCATCCCCAATCCGCAGGGAGTGGAGCTGTCCTCCACGGAGGTGCGTCAGGCGCTGGCTCAGGGCGGCGGCGCGGACCTGCTGCCCCCCGCCGTATACGGCTATGTGCTGCGGGAGAGGCTGTATAGCACGAAGAAAACGCTGACGGGGCTGACGCCGGATGAGCTGAGACCCATCGCACTGAGCTATCTGAAGCCCAAGCGGATGCCCCACGTGCTGGGGACGGAGCAGGAGGCGGTGCGCCTGGCCCGCCGCTATGGCGGTGACGAGATCCAGGCGCGCATCGCGGCGCTGCTCCACGACTGCACCAAGAAGTTGGACATGCCGGCGCAGCTGGCGCTGTGCGCACAGTATGGCATCGAATTGGACGAGCTGGAGCAGAAAGCGCTGAAGCTGCTGCACAGCAAGACCGGCGCGGCCATCGCCCGCGATGTGTTCGGCGTGGAGGATGCGGTGTACGACGCCATCTGGTATCACACCACCGGCAAGCCGGACATGACGCTGCTGGAGAAGATCATCTATCTGGCGGACTATATCGAGCCCAGCCGCGACTTCGACGGCGTGGACACGCTGCGGCAGGCGGTATACGAGGATCTGGACCACGGCCTTCTTATGGGGCTGAGCATGACCATACAGGAGATGGAGGAGATGGGCAACCCCGTCCACCATCTGACCCGCGATGCGCGGGACTACTTATTGAAAAGAGGGATACGATGAAAACACCCAAGGAACTGGCACTGCTGGCGGCGCGTGCGCTGTCCGATAAGAAGGGAAAAGAGATCCAGGCGCTGGAGATCGCCGACCTGACCACACTGGCCGACTATTTTGTGCTGGCTACCGGCTCGTCCAACACCCAGATCAATGCGCTGGTGGACAACGTGGAGAAGGTGCTGCATGAGGAAGCGGGGGAGGATCCGCTGCACCGCGAGGGCTACCGCGGCGGCACGTGGGTGCTGCTGGATTACGGCTGCATCGCCGTCCACGTTTTCAACCACGAGGCCCGGGAATTTTACGGGTTGGAGCGCCTGTGGCGGGACGGCAAGCCCCTGGACCTGACAGGCGTTACCGACGACCACGAGTGAGCGGGGCGCAAAGGCGCATCATGACAAAAGACAGGGCGTGCCGGAACGGCATGCCCTGTCTTTGCAGTCTATGTAAAGTGATAGTTCTTTACAGAATTTCTGCGTGATAATAGCGCTTGGCACAAAACTCCCGCTGGACGGTGACGCGGCCGGAATCCGTCAGCCACGCCACAAAGTTGGAGAAGTTACGCTCCACCACGCTGAACTTCAGCTCGTTGTGGGTGCGGATGTTCTCGCGGCGGCAGAAGGCGGCGATCCACTCGGGGAACGTCATGCCATCGGTGAGATCGGCCAGCAGCTCCTGCTCCTTGGCGTGGATGAAGGCGATGTTCTCATCGATCAGCGCGTCGAAGGCGGCACGGTCCGTCAGCACCTGCTTGTGGGCCACGATATAGGCGGGGGCGTCCAGCTGGCGGAGGTGCTCCTTGCTCTCCAGATCCCTGGCGATGAACATGCTGGTGGGCAGCTTGGCGGCGGCGATCTCGTCGTGGTCGATGAGACAGTCGCCCACGTAGGCGGCGCCGTCCGACGTCACCACGCCGATGTGGCCGGCGGAGTGGCCGGGGAGCTGTAAAATGCCGAAGCGGGCGCCGCACAGGTCCAGATGGTCGTCCTCCGCCCCGATGACGATGTCGGCAGTGAAGCATTCCTCCAGAAACAGCTGGCGGCTCTTGCCGTAGGTCAGGGCCACGTAGTTGGCCCGATAGCTGTCGGGGTTCACGGAGATGCCGGCCTCGATGAGCTGGATGGCGGCGGGGCAGCCGTACCGCTGCTGGAGATAGCGGACGTTGCCGGTGTGGTCGAAGTGGGCGTGAGAGCAGATGATGCCCCGCAGACGCAGGCCGTTGTCATCGATGAGATGGGTCAGACCGGAGCGGTCCAGCTTGGCGTAGCCGGTGTCAATGAGGATCACGTCCTTCTCCGACAGAAAATACAGGGGCAACAGGGCGGTAGCGCCCTCCGCCGCCCAGGTGCGGCCCAATACGTGCTGCATATCCATAAATGCATTCCTCCCGCAGGTGTTTTTCACATTATACACCGGCTGCGGGAAAAAACAAATTTTTTCTTTTACCCCCTATGCAAAACCGGAGAAATAAGGTAAAATACCACCATCGGTCAACAAAGGTAAATTCGCCCTTGTTGACCGATAGCAGGGAGTAAAAAACGGGAGGCAATTTGATGGACCAGCCAAAATACAAGCGGGTACTTATTAAAATCAGCGGCGAGGCGCTGGCAGGCGACAAGCATTTCGGACTGGACTTTCAGGTGATGGGCCGTGTGGCCGAGGTCATCCGAGAGTGTGTGGACATGGGCGTGCAGGTGGGCGTCGTCATCGGCGGCGGCAACTTCTGGCGCGGCGTGAAGGACGGCGAGGGCCACATCGAGCGGACCCGCGCCGACCATATGGGCATGCTGGCCACTGCCATGAACTGCATGGCCATGGCCGATGTGCTGGAGCAGAAGGGCGTGGACGTGCGGGTGCAGACGGCACTGGAGATCCGCGCCGTGGCGGAGCCGTATATTCGGGCCCGGGCCATCCGGCATCTGGAGAAGGGCCGCGTGGTCATTTTCGGCTGCGGCATCGGCTGCCCGTTCTTCTCCACCGACACTGCGGCGGTGCTGCGGGCGGCGGAGATCGAGGCCGACATCATCCTGCTGGCCAAGAATATCGACGGTGTGTACGACAGCGATCCGGCCAAGAACGCATCGGCCGTGAAATTCGACTCCATCACCTATGACGAGGTGCTGAAACGGCATCTGGCCGTGATGGATTCCACCGCCACCAGCCTGTCCATGGACAACCATATCCCCGTGCTGGTGTTTGCTCTGAAGGACCCCCAGAATATCATCCGCGCCCTGCGCGGCGAAAAAATCGGAACGATCGTGAAGGAGGCTTAACTTATGTTGAAGGACGAGTATAAGGTCTACGAGGACAAAATGAAAAAGAGCATCGAGGCAGTCATCAGCGATTTCGACACCGTGCGTGCCGGACGCGCCAACGCCTCCGTGCTGAATCGCATCAGTGTGGATTATTACGGCACGCCCACGCCCATTCAGCAGATCGCGTCTGTGGGTTCTCCCGACCCCCGCACGCTGGTCATCACCCCCTGGGACGCTTCCGCCCTGAAGGGCATCGAGAAGGCCATCCAGGAGTCTGACCTGGGCATCAATCCCCAGAACGACGGCAAGTGCATCCGTCTGGCCTTTCCCCAGCTGACGGAGGAGCGCCGTAAGGATCTGGTGAAGCAGATCCACAAGTACACTGAGGCGGGCAAGGTGGCGGTGCGCAACATTCGCCGCGATGCGCTGGAGAACTTCAAGAAACAGCAGAAGGCCTCCGAGATCACAGAGGACGAGATGAAGATCGTGGAGAAGGACCTGCAGAAGCTGACCGACGACAGCTGCAAGGAACTGGATAAGCTGCTGGATAACAAGGAAAAGGAACTGATGTCCGTCTGATGGGTCTGTTCCGTAAGAAAATGCCCCATACGGCGGGGGGGGGGGACAAAAACCGCCTTCCCCGCCATATCGCTATTATTATGGACGGCAACGGTCGTTGGGCGAAGCAGCGTTCGCTGCCGCGTACTGCCGGACATAAGGCGGGGGCCGAGGTGTTCCGGGATATCGCCACTTACTGCAAGGAGCTGGGCGTGGCATATCTGACGGTGTATGCGTTCTCCACGGAGAACTGGAAGCGGCCGGCCGAGGAGGTCAGCGCCATCATGGGCCTTTTGAGGCAATATCTGCTGGAGGCCGTGGACACCATGGAGCGGGACAACATCCGGCTGAAATTCTTCGGGGACCTGTCTGCCATCGCGCCGGAATTGCAGAAGCTGGCGGAGGAGACGCGGGAGATCAGCGGGCACTGCGACGGGTTTCAGGCCAACATCTGCCTGAACTACGGCGGGCGGGCCGAGATCCTGCGGGCTGCCCGGTGGTGCGCCGAGGCGGGAGAGGACTGGACGGAGGAGAACTTCGGGAAGTACCTGTACTCCGCCGGCATCCCTGACCCGGAGCTTATCATCCGGCCCAGCGGCGAGCTGCGGCTCAGCAATTTCCTGCTGTGGCAGTGCGCGTACAGCGAGTTTTATTTTTGCGATACCCTGTGGCCTGACTTCACCCGCGCAGAGCTGGACAAGGCCATCATCGCATATCAGAAGCGGGACCGCCGATTCGGCGGCGTGAAGTAAGGAGATATCCATGAAACAGAGAATTTTGGTGGCCGTGGTGGGAGTACCGGCCCTGCTGGCCGTGCTGTGCGCCGCGCCGGACTGGGCTACGCTGGCCCTGCTCATGGGACTGTGCATCATCGCCAGCCATGAGCTGTTGGCGGCGGTGCTGCCGCCGGAAAAGACACGGCGCTGGTGGGGCCTTGCGGCCACGCTGGCGGTGTTCGTGGTGGCCAACGTGTATTTCAGTCATGAGCGCTTCGCCGGTACGGCGGCGGCGGGGCTGATGCCCTGGCTGTTGGCGGCACTGGTGGTGGTGGTGTTTCTGTGCATGGTGCTGGAGTACGGCAAAAAAGAGGAGATGGATTTCACGGCGCTGTGCGCCATCCTGGTGGCCGGCGCGGCCATCCCGCTGGCTCTCAGCTGCCTGCTGCGGCTGCGGATGCTGGAGCACGGCGCGGGGCTGGTGCTGATTCCGCTGGTGGCGGCGTTCATGAGCGACACCATGGCCCTGTTCGGCGGCATGCTGTTCGGCAAGACGAAGCTGGCGCCGGTGGTGAGTCCCAAAAAGACCCGTGAGGGCGCGGTCAGCGGCCTTGTGGGCGGCATGGTGGGCATGGTGCTGTACCGCATCATCTTCTTCCTATGCACGGAGGTGCCGCTGCACATCGGCTGGTGCGTGCTGCTGGGTCTGGTGGGCGCGGTGCTGGGGCAGCTGGGCGATCTCAGCTTCTCCTGCGTCAAGCGGCAGTACGGCATCAAGGACTACGGACGGCTGCTGCCGGGGCACGGCGGCGTACTGGACCGGTTTGACAGCGTGATCTTTGCCGCGCCGGTGATCTGGATGATCGTGAACGCGGTGACGCTGTATTGAGAAAGTGCATCGAGGATATATCTATGACGAAAACCATATCCCTGCTGGGCGCCACAGGGTCTATCGGACGGCAGACGCTGGCCGTGGCGCAGGAGCTGGGACTTTCCGTGGCGGCGCTGACCGCCAACCGGCAGGTGGACCTGCTGGAGCAGCAGGCGCGGCAGTTCAGGCCGCGCCTTGCCGTGCTGTATGACCCTGCGGCGGCCAAGGAGCTGCGGGAACGCCTGCGGGGCACCGGCATCGAGGTGATGGAGGGGCCGGAGGGCCTTACCGCCGCGGCCACGCTGCCGGAGGCGGACACGGTGGTGACGGCGGTGATGGGCAGCGTGGGACTGGCGCCGACGCTGGCGGCCATCATGGAGAAAAAGCGCATCGCCCTGGCCAACAAGGAGACGCTGGTGTGCGCCGGTGAGCTGGTGATGTCTGCGGCCCGTGAGACGGGGGCGGAGATCGTGCCGGTGGACTCGGAACACAGCGCCATCTTCCAGTGTTTACAGGGCTGCCGCGACCGCGGCGAGGTGCGGCGGCTGCTGCTGACCTGCTCCGGCGGGCCGTTTTTCGGCCGGAGCTTCGATGAGCTGGAGCATGTGACGGCGGCGGATGCCCTGAAGCACCCCAACTGGACCATGGGGGCAAAGATCACCATTGACTCGGCTACCCTGATGAACAAGGGGCTGGAGATCATCGAGGCCATGCGGCTGTACGACCTGCCGGTGGAGCAGGTGGAGGCGGTGATCCACCGCCAGAGCATCGTCCACTCGCTGGTGGAGTTCCGCGACGGGGCCATGCTGGCCCAGCTGGGTACGCCGGATATGAAGCTGCCCATCCGGTACGCCATGACGTATCCCTATCGGGCGGAGACACCGGACAGGCGGCTGGATCTGCTGTCCTGCGGCGCACTGACGTTCAGCGCACCGGACATGGAGGCGTTCCCCTGCCTGCGCATCGCGCGGCAGTGCGCGGCGGCGGGCGGCACGGCCTGCGCCGTGATGAACGGCGCCAACGAGGCGGCGGTGCAGCGGTTTTTGCAGGGCGAGATCGGGTTCAACGATATCCCGCGGCTGGTAGAGAAGGCACTGTCCAAGGTGTCCCTGATATATCGGCCGAGCCTTGCGGATATACTGGAAGCAGACAGAATGGCCCGTCAGGCCGTGCTGTAAGGCGCACAGCGCCATAAAGGAGTTGTGGGAATGGTATATATCTTAGCGGCCATACTGGTGTTCGGCGTGCTCATCGCCGTCCACGAGCTGGGGCATTTCATGGCGGCCAAGGCCTGCGGCGTGCGGGTCAACGAGTTCTCCATCGGCATGGGGCCCACCCTGTGGAAGAAGCAGAAGGGGGAGACGCAGTACTCCCTGCGGCTGTTTCCGGTGGGCGGTTTCTGTGCCATGGAAGGCGAAGAGGAGGATTCCGATGATCCGACAGCCCTGAACAATCAGGGCTTCTGGGCCAAGCTGCTGATCTTCGCGGCAGGCGCGGCCATGAACTTCATTGCGGGACTGCTCATTATCCTGGTGCTGTACGCCGATGCCCAGGCGTTCTACGTGCCGGTGGTGGCGGGCTTTGCCGACGGCTGCCCGCTGGAGAGCGCTGACGGCTTGCAGGAGGGCGACCGGCTGCTGCGCATTGACGGCGAGAAGGTGTACGTATACAGCGATATCAGCCTGCTGATGGGGCTGAACAAGACAGGCGCCTTCGACTTGCAGATAGAGCGGAACGGGGAGGTCATCACCCTCCGCGATTTCACCATGGAGCGGCGGGAGTACACCGACCAGAACGGCAAGGCCTACACGGGCTACGGTTTGTACTTCGGGGCGGAGGAGGCCACGCTGGGCAGGAAGCTGTCCTATTCGTGGAACAACGCCATGGACTTTGCGCGACTGGTGCGGCTGAGCTTACAGATGCTGGTGACCGGTCAGGCGGGGGTAAAGGATCTCAGCGGGCCGGTGGGCATCGTGTCCACCATGACCCAGGTGGGCGAACAGGCGGCCACCACCCGGGCGGCGGTGGAGAACATCGCCTATCTGGCGGCGCTGATCGCCGTGAACCTGGCGGTGATGAACCTGCTGCCCCTGCCGGCGCTGGATGGCGGCAAGATCTTCTTTCTGGTCATCAACGCCGTCAGCATGCAGCTGTTCAAAAAGCAAATACCGGCGAAATACGAGAACTACATCCACTTTGCGGGATTGATCCTGCTGCTGGCGCTGATGGCGGTCATCACGTTCAGCGATGTGTGGAAGCTGATACACTGAGAGGGGATACAATGAGCAGACAGATCATGGTGGGCGGTGTGGCCGTGGGCGGCGGCGCACCGGTGAGCATCCAGTCCATGTGCAATACCGCCACGGAGGACGTGGAGGCCACGGTGCAGCAGATCCTGCGGCTGGAGCAGGCGGGCTGCGAGATCATCCGCGTGGCGGTCCCCACGGAGGAGGCGGCACGGGCCGTGCCGGCCATCAAGGCCCGCATCCACATTCCGCTGGTGGCGGACATCCATTTCGACTACAAGCTGGCGCTGCTGTGCGCGGAGGGCGGCATCGACAAGATCCGCATCAATCCGGGCAACATCGGAGCCAAAGAGCGGGTGCGGGCCGTGGCGGATGCCTGCCGCGAGCGGGGCATCCCCATCCGCATCGGCGTCAACGGCGGGTCGCTGGAAAAAGATCTGCTGGTCAAGTACGGCGGCGTGACGGCGCAGGCGCTGGTGGACAGCGCCATGGGGCATGTCCGGCTGCTGAATGACTGCGGCTTCGACGACATCTGCATCTCCGTGAAATGCTCCCGCGTGCCGGTGAATATGGCAGCGTATCGGATGCTCCATGAGCAGACGGACTACCCGCTGCACCTGGGCGTCACGGAGGCGGGCACACCGGAGATGGGCGTGCTGAAATCCGCCATCGGCATCGGCGGCCTGCTGTGCATGGGCGTGGGCGACACCCTGCGGGTGAGTCTGACGGCGGACCCGGTGGAGGAGGTCATCGCCGCCAAGCGTATTTTGCAGGCGGCAGGCATTCGCCGCAGCGGGCCGGATCTGATCTCCTGTCCCACCTGCGGCCGGACAAAGTACGATATGATCCCCATTGCGCGGGAGGTGGAGCGGCGGCTGAAGGACTGTGCCAAGCCCATCACCGTGGCGGTGATGGGGTGCGTGGTCAACGGGCCGGGCGAGGCGTCCGGCGCAGATGTGGGCATCGCCGGAGGAAAGGGCGAGGGCCTGCTGTTCGCCAAGGGGAAGATTTTGCGGAAGGTGCCGCAGGAGCAGCTGGTGGACGCGCTGTTTCAGGAGATCGACAAACTGTAAGGTGAGAAAATGGCGGAAAGATTACCGTTTTTTACATTATTTGAGAGCTTTCAGGCACCGCGGCAGCTGCGGCTGCTGCTGCACGACGCCTACGTCACCGGCGGCGCGCTGGATCGGGAGGCCCGTACCATCGAGGTGCAGGCCGTCAGCAGCGAAACAGTGCCGGAGGCGGCGGTGACATCGCTGGAGCACATGCTGGCCCAGCAATACGACCTGCGTCGGGTACAGCTGCGGTTCAGCGCGCCGGCTGCTGCCGGAAAGGGCGGCAGCGACCTGCTCTACGGCAAGGAGATCAAGGGCCGCGTGGTGCCGGTGGGGGAGCTGAATCTGAAGATGGGCTCCGCTGTGGTGGAGGGCCGCGTGTTCGGCATGGAGTGCTATGAGACACGGCGGCCAGGTCAGTGGTGCATGAACTTCGACATGACCGATGAGCACGGTTCCGTCTCCGTGCGGAAGTATATGGACGAGAAGGAGGCCAGGGTACTGGGCGGCGCTGTCAGCGACGGCATGTGGCTGCGGGTGCAGGGCAAGCTGGCGCTGAGCTTCGACGGCAAGGACGTACAGCTCCAGCCGGTGAGCATCATGCGCATCCAGCATCAGGGCCGGAAGGATACCGCGCCGGAGAAGCGGGTGGAGCTGCACCTGCATACCCAGATGAGCACCATGGACGCCATCACCGATGTGGGAAAGGTGGTGGCGCAGGCGGCATCGTGGGGACACCCTGCCATCGCCATCACGGATCATGGCACGGTGCAGGCATTCCCCAAGGCCCGGGACGCCGGCAAGAAGGGAAAGATCAAGATCCTCTACGGTGTGGAGGGCTATTTTGTCAACAATCTGGACGACCGCATCGCCGTACACGGTGAGCAGGATCAGGATTTCGCCGACGAGATCGTGTGCTTCGACATCGAGACCACGGGCCTGAAGGTGCGGCGGGAGGCCATCACCGAGATCGGTGCGGTGGTGCTGAAGAACGGGGAGATCACGGAGCGGTTTCAGACCTTCGTGAACCCCAACCGGCGGCTGACGCCGGAGATCATTGGCCTTACCGGCATCACCGATGCCATGCTGGCCGATGCACCCCAGCTGAAGGACGCACTGACGGCGTTTTTACAGTTCGTGAACGGGAGACCGCTGGCGGCCCACAACGCGGAGTTCGACATCAGCTTCATCCGCGAGGGGTGCCGGAAGGTGGGGCTGGAGTTCGACCCCACCTACGTAGACTCCCTTATCCTGGCGCAGAACCTGCTGCCGGAGCTGCACAAGTACAAGCTGGACATCGTAGCGGAGCATCTGGACCTGCCCGCCTTCAACCACCACCGTGCCTCCGATGACGCGGCCATGGTGGGGTATATGCTCATCCCGTTTTTTGAGAAAATGCGCAGGGAGATGGGCATCCACCGGCTCCAGCAGATCAACGGGGAGATGCTGAAGCTGCGGCCGGAGGGCGGAAAGAGCAACCGCCATCCCAAGCACATCATCATTCTGGCCAAGAACAAGCTGGGCCTGAAGCACCTGTACCAGCTGATCTCGGCGTCCAATCTGAAATATTTCAAGCGCGTGCCCATCATTCCCAAGACGGAGCTGGCGGCCCATCGGGAGGGGCTCATCATCGGCTCGGCCTGCGAGGCGGGCGAGCTGTTCCGCGCCGTGGCTGACGGCAGCAAGGACTGGGCGGAGCTGAAGCGCATCGCGTCGTTCTACGACTATCTGGAGATCCAGCCCATCTGCAACAACATGTTCATGCTTCGCAAGGGGGATGTCCAGTCGGAGGAGGAGCTGCGGGATTTCAACCGCACCATCGTCCGGCTGGGGCAGGAGCTGGGCAAGCCGGTGTGCGCCACCGGTGACGTGCATTTTCAGGAGCCGGAGGATGAGGTGTACCGCCACATCCTGCTGGCCAGCAAGAAGTTCCCCGACGCCGATGCACCGCTGCCCATCTACTTCAAGACAACAGACGAGATGCTGAAGGAGTTCGCGTACCTGGGGACAGAGACGGCCCACAAGGTAGTCATCGACGACCCGCGGCACATTGCCGACTGCATCGAGGAAATCGAGCTGCTGCCACCGGGGCAGCTGTTCCCGCCGCGCTTGGAAAACTCCGAGCAGGAGCTGCACGACATGGTGTGGGACAAGTGCCATGAGCTGTACGGGGAGGAGCCGCCGCAGCTCATCGTGGACCGTCTGGACGTGGAGCTGAAAAGCATCCTGGGCAAGTACGACGTGGTGTATATGTCCGCCCAGAAGCTGGTGCAGCGCAGTCTGGAGAACGGCTATCTGGTGGGCTCGCGAGGCTCCGTGGGCTCCAGTCTGGTGGCGTACATGTCGGGCATCACGGAGGTGAACTCCCTGCCTCCCCACTACCGCTGCCCCAAGTGCAAAAATACGGAGTTCATCACAGACGGCAGCTACGGCTGCGGCGCGGACATGCCGGACAAGATCTGCCCTGTGTGCGGGGAAAAGTACGTCAAGGACGGCTTTGACATCCCCTTTGAGACGTTCCTTGGCTACGGCGGCGGCAAGGTGCCGGATATCGACCTGAACTTCTCCGGCGAATATCAGGCCCGCGCTCACCAGCACGCTATCGAGATGTTCGGAAAGACCCAGGTGTTCCGCGCCGGCACCATCGGTACGCTGGCGGAAAAGACCGCCTTCGGCATGGTGAAAAAGTATCTGGAGGAGCGGGGACAGACGGCCTCCAACGCCGAGATGAACCGGCTGACTCAGGGCTGCGTGGGCGTGCGGCGCACCACCGGCCAGCATCCGGGCGGCCTGGTGGTGGTGCCGGACGACATGGACGTGGAGGATTTCACCGCTGTGCAGCACCCCGCCGACGATGCGGAGAGCGATACCATCACCACCCATTTTGAATACCACTGCATGGAGGATAACCTGCTGAAGCTGGACATGCTGGGACACGATGATCCCACCATGATCCGGATGCTGGAGGATCTCACCGGCGTCAACGCACGGGCTATCCCGTTGGACGACCCCGATACCATGAGCATCTTCACGTCCTCCAGGGTGCTGGGCTTCGAGAATGACGAGATCCTCGGCCCCACCGGCGCCGTGGCCATCCCCGAGTTCAACACCCGCTTCACCCGCGGCATGCTGATGGACACCCAGCCCAGAGATTTCAACACGCTGGTGCGTCTGTCCGGCTTCTCCCACGGCACCGACGTGTGGCTGGGCAACGCCAGGGAACTGATCGTCAGCGGCACCGCCTCCGTTCTGGAGACGGTGGGCTGCCGCGACGACATTATGCTGTACCTCATCTCCATGGGGCTGGACCCCAAGATGTCCTTTAAGATCATGGAGGCCGTCCGTAAAGGCAAGGTGAAGAAGGGCGGCTTTCAGGAGGGATGGGAGGAGGCCATGCGGGACCATCAGGTGCCGGACTGGTACATCGAATCCCTGGCCAAGATCGGCTATCTGTTCCCCAAGGCCCACGCCGTGGCCTACGTGATGATGGCGTTCCGCATCGCATGGTTCAAGGTGCATAGGCCGCTGGCGTTCTACGCCACATTCTTCTCCATCCGCGCCAAGGCGTTTGACGCCGAGTACTGCTGCGCCGGTCTGGACGCGGTAAAGCAGAAGATCAAGGAGATCGAAAACAACAAGGACGCTACCGATGTGGAGCAGAACCTGATGGTGACGCTGGAGGTGTGCTACGAGTTCTATCTGCGGGGCTTCCACTTTGATACCATCGACATCTACAAGTCCGACGCCACCCGCTTTGTGGTGACGGAGAACGGCCTGCTGCCTCCCTTCGTGACGGTACACGGTCTGGGCGAGTCGGCGGCGCTGGACACGGTGGAAAAGCGGAAAGGCAAGACCTTTATCTCCGTGGAGGAGTTTGCCAACACGTGCAGCAAGCTGAGTAAGACCCACATCGAGCAGCTCAAGTCCCTTGGCGCGTTCGCCGGAATGGCGGACACCAGCCAGGTCAGCCTGTTCTGAGAAGTTGTGCCGGTATCGGTGCATTTTTCGTGAAATTTGGCATAATGACGAAAAACGGGACTTGACAATCGGCAAAAAAGCGATAAAATAGGGTGTAATATCGACATATGCGATGAGGGAAAAAAGACGAGGCAGGCCCGCCGAAAGAGAGCCGGCGGCTGGTGTGAGCCGGTGGGGGCGCTTCGTTGTACTGGCTCCGGAGCTTTCCGCCTGAACAGGGCGGGACGGCGGCGCACCGTTACCGGCGCGGCCCCTTGCAAGAGGGGAACTGAGCGCCGCACAGGCAACTGGCGGCGGGATCAGGGTGGTAACACGTGACATGCGTCCCTGACTGCGAAAGCAGTCAGGGACGTTTTTTTATCAGCAGTTAACAAAATTCAGATACAAGGAGAAGCGACATGTATTACGATTTTGCGGCCATTGAAAAGAAATGGCAGGCCAATTGGGAAAAAACCAAGCCCTATGCCGCCGTCACCGGCGACAAGCGACCCAAGTTCTACGGACTCATCGAGTTCCCCTATCCCTCCGGTCAGGGCCTGCATGTGGGCCATCCCCGCCCCTTCACGGCCATGGACATCGTCACCCGCAAAAAGCGGATGGAGGGCTACAACGTGTTGTTCCCCATTGGCTTCGACGCCTTCGGTCTGCCCACGGAAAACTACGCCATCAAGAACCATATCCATCCGGCTGTGGTGACCAAAAACAATATCGCCAATTTCACCAGCCAGCTGAAGATGCTGGGCTACGGCTTTGACTGGGATCGCTGCGTGGACACCACCGACCCCGACTACTACAAGTGGACCCAGTGGATATTCCTGCAGATGTTCAAGCATGGTCTGGCCTATAAGACCACCATGCCTGTGAACTGGTGTACCAGCTGCAAGTGCGTGCTGGCCAACGAGGAAGTGGTCAACGGCGTGTGTGAGCGCTGCGGCAGCGATGTCATCCGCAAGGAGAAGAGCCAGTGGATGCTGAAGATCACCGCCTACGCCCAGCGCCTCATCGACGATCTGGAGGACGTGGATTTCATCGAGCGCGTGAAGATCCAGCAGCGCAACTGGATCGGCCGCTCTACCGGCGCCGAGGTGACGTTCCAGACCAACGTGGGCGACGAGGTGACGGTGTATACCACCCGTGCCGACACCCTGTTCGGTACGACTTACATGGTCATCTCTCCCGAGCATCCCATGCTGAAGAAGTGGCAGCCCCTGATCAAGAACTGGGACGCCGTGGAGGCGTATCAGGAGGAGGCGGCTCACAAGTCCGACTTTGAGCGCGGCGAGCTGAACAAGGAAAAGACCGGCGTGCGGCTGGAGGGTATTGAGGTCATGAACCCCGTGACCCATCAGGCCCTGCCCATGTTCGTGTCCGACTACGTCCTCATGGGCTACGGCACCGGTATCGTCATGGGCGTGCCCGGTCACGACCAGCGCGACTGGGAATTCGCCAAGAAGTTCGCTCTGCCCATCATCGAGGTGGTCAAGGGCGGCGATGTCACCAAGGAGGCCTTTGTGGCCAAGGACGACAGCGCCATCATGGTCAACTCCGGCTTCCTCAACGGCATGACCGTGAAGGAGGCCATCCCCGCCATGAAGAAGTACGTGGTGGAGCGGGGCTTCGGCAAGGAGAAGGTCAACTACAAGCTGCGTGACTGGGTGTTCTCCCGCCAGCGCTACTGGGGCGAGCCTATCCCCCTGGTGAACTGTGAGAAGTGCGGCTGGGTGGCCCTGCCGGAGGAGCAGCTGCCGCTGGTACTGCCTCAGGTGGAGAGCTACGAGCCCACGGATGACGGCGAGAGTCCCCTGAGCAAGATGACCGACTGGGTCAACACCACCTGCCCCTGCTGCGGCGGTCCCGCCAAGCGCGAGACGGATACCATGCCCCAGTGGGCCGGCTCCAGCTGGTACTTCCTGCGGTATATGGACCCCCACAACGACAAGGCTCTGGCCAGCAAGGAAGCACTGGACTACTGGTCCCCTGTGGACTGGTACAACGGCGGCATGGAGCACACCACGCTGCACCTGCTGTACTCCCGCTTCTGGCATAAGTTCCTGTACGACATCGGCGTGGTGCCCACCAAGGAGCCCTACGCCAAGCGCACCAGCCACGGCATGATCCTGGGTGAGGGCGGTGAGAAGATGTCCAAGTCCCGCGGCAACGTGGTGAACCCCAACGACATCGTGGCGCAGTACGGCGCGGACACCATGCGCCTGCACATCATGTTCATCGGCGACTTCGAGAAGGCCGTCACCTGGAGCAACGAGGCCGTCAAGGGCTCCAAGCGCTTCCTGGACCGCTGCTTCAACCTGCAGGACATTGCCACCGCCGAGGAGACCATCTCCGCCAAGAACGAGTCCATCGTTCACAAGACCATCAAGAAGGTGACGCAGGACATCGATGAGCTGAAGATGAACACCGCCATCGCCGCCATGATGACCATGGTCAACGAGCTCTACGCCAACGGCTGCTCCAAGGGCGACGTGGAGATGCTGTGCCTGCTGCTGAGCCCCTTCGCCCCCCATATGGTGGAGGAGATGTGGGAGAACATGGGCTTTGCCGCCAAGTACGGCAAGATGGCCATGCAGATGCCCTGGCCCACCCATGACGAGGCCAAGACCGTGGATTCCCACGTGGAGATGGCCGTGCAGGTCAACGGCAAGCTGAAGGGCACCGTCACTGTCCCAATGGACAGCGACGAGGCCGCCGTGGTGGCCGCCGCCATGGACACCGATAAGGTGAAGAAGGCCGTGGAGGGCATGTCCGTGGTCAAGACCATTCATGTCAAGAACAAGCTGGTGAACCTGATCGTCAAGCCTGCCAGGTAAAATTGCACTTTTTGCGGAAAACTGCTTGACAAGGCGGCGCTTCACCGGTATAATACACCCGTTAGTCATGCGAATGGCTCTTAAAGAGCACCCAGGATCGAGCCGGGTGCATCGGAGGGAGGGAAATATAGATGTCTGAAGTTCACGTCAAGGAAGGCGAGTCCCTGGACAGCGCTCTGAAGCGTTTCAAGAGAAGCTGCGCCAAGGCAGGCGTTCTGGCCGAGGTGCGTAAGAGAGAGTGCTATGAAAGCCCCAGTGTCAAGCGCCGCAAGAAGTCCGAGGCCGCGCGCAAGAACCGCAATAAGCGTTATTATTGATCCTGAAAGAGCCCGAGGGTGATTCCCTCGGGCTCTTATCCTTTGCCCAGCAGCCGCGGCAGCGCCTCCATCGCTTCCGGCAGGGCCAGAAAGCCGGCAGGGATGCCCAGCTCCGTGCCCAACGCTATCTTGCGGTGCAGGGTGTCGGCATCGTCGAACAGTACGAAGTGGGTCATGCCGCTCTGTTCGTAGGTGAAGTAGCGGGCGCACAGCTCCGGCGAGAAGAATACGGTGCGGCGGCCCCGCAGCTCTGTCAGCTGCTGCGGTGTCAGGGCCGTACCGGTGCCGTAGGGCGCGGGGAGGGAGAAGTCCATCCGCACGCAGGCCAGATCCAGTGCCAGACGCCGGGCCTCGAAACGGCGGCAGGCGTCCCTCAGCCGCTGGCGCAGCGTCCCGCCGGACAGGGCGGTGCTCACCACCACGCGGGCGTCGGGGACCATATGGCCGCAGGGCTCTGCAACGTACAGGGCGCGGCCATACCGGCGGCACAGCTCCGCCAGGGCGGACAGCGCCGCGGCAGGCAGCTGCGGCTCTATGACCACGCCGGTATAGCGGCGGCGCAGGCACTCCCGCAGGATGTCCCGGGCCAGCGTGTCCGGCTGCGATACAGTGAGGTTTTCCGGCCCTGTCAGCAGCAGGAGCCCACCCTGCACGTGGGCGGGCAGCGTCAGTGATGTCAGGCGGCTCTCCTCCACGCCATAGGCGGCGTGCAGGAGCGGCAGGCCCCAGCGGGCCGCGTTACCCAGACAGCACGGTGCCGCGGCCAGATACAGCTGCATGCGGAACACCCCCTTGTATTTCCGGCGGACGGATGGTACACTATATGTATGAGAGGAGGCGGCAGCCTATGCGATTTTCCCTGCGGCCGGATCGGGTATTCGACGGCTACGAGCAGATAGAGGGGCAGGAGCTGGCCCGACGGGGCATCCGGCTGCTGCTGTGCGACCTGGACTACACCCTGGCGCCCAAGTCTCAGCGGGAGCCGGACGAGACGGTACGCCGCTGGATCGGCCAGATGCGTCAGGCGGGGGTAGAGGTGATGATCCTGTCTAACAACCGCAGTCCTGCCAGAGTGGAGCAGTTCTGCCGCGAGCTGGGCATCACCTACGAGGGACACGCCAAAAAGCCACGAACCGTAGGGTTCCGCAGGGCCATGGCCCGCTGCGGCGTGACGCCCAAGGAGACGGCCATGCTGGGCGATAAGCTGCTGACGGACATGCTGGGCGCCAACCGCAGCGGCATACTGGCGCTGATGGTGGAGCCCCGCGGCGGCGCGAAAGGCGCGTGGAACAAGGTGCTCCACGCCTTACAACGGCCGTGGAAGGCGGCGGCGCGGGAAAAATAGGAGGAGAAGGCAACTTTTTTCACCGGAAGCCCTTGCCAAACAGGTACTTATCATGTAGAATATACGAGGCCAAATTTCGGCCGGTATCATTTACTCGAGGGAATCGTGATGTTCCCTCATCAATATGGGAGGAATATCAATATGGCAACTATTACCGCCGGTGATTTCAGAAACGGCAAGACCTTTGAGATGGACGGCAAGGTCATGCAGGTCGTGGAGTTCCAGCACGTCAAGCCCGGCAAGGGCGCGGCCTTCGTGCGTACCAAGATGCGCAACGTGGTGACCGGTGCTGTGACTGAGACCTCTTTCAACCCCACCGCCAAGTTCGAGGAGGCCTTTGTGGACCGCCGCGACATGGAGTACAGCTACAACGACGGCGACCTGTACTATTTCATGGACCAGGAGACCTACGACATGGTGCCCCTGAACAAGGAACTGCTGGGTGATGCGTTCCGCTTCATCAAGGAGAACACCATGTGCAAGGTGCTGAGCTATAAGGGCAACGTGTTCGGCCTGGAGTGCCCCAACTTCATGGATCTGGAGGTCACCGAGACCGAGCCCGGTCTGGCCGGCAACACCGCCACCAATACCCTGAAGCCCGCCACCGTGGAGACCGGCGCTGAGGTGAAGGTGCCCCTGTTCATCAACATCGGCGACAAGATCACCATCGACACCCGTACCGGCGAGTATATCGGCCGCACCAAGTAAATCAATCAACCAACCACCGTACAGAAAGGAGCCGAACATGGAGATCTCTGAAAAGGTAGCATATCTGAAGGGTCTGGCCGAGGGCCTGAACCTGGATACCGAGAGCAAGGAAGGCAAGCTGATCGCCGCCATCATTGACGTGCTGGACGACATGGCGGAGAAGTTCGCCGACGTCGAGGACGAGCTGTGCGACGTGGAGGACGGTCTGGATGCTGTCAGCGACGACCTCAGCGATGTGGAGGAGACCCTGTACTTCGCGCTGGACGACGATGAGGACGAGGACGAGGATGAAGACGACGAGGAAGAGGAGTGCTTCATGACCAACTGCCCCGAGTGCGAGGAGGAGGTCTACTTCGACGAGTCCGTTCTGGAGGACGGCGAGGTCATCTGCCCCAATTGCGGCGCCAAGCTGGAGTTCGATCTCAGCGATCTGGCCAACGATGAGGACGAGGATCAGGAGTAATTCCAAAAACAAAAAAGAACCGCCGAGAGGCGGTTCTTTTTTTGCGCAAAACGGCTATTCCCAAATGCTGTACAGCTGTGTGACAAGCTGTCCTGTGACGTCCACATCGCAGAGCATATAGGGCCTTTCGCCGCCGAGATCTGTCAACAGCAGCTCGTTGATGCCGTCGCCGTCTACATCCTCCACGCGATAGTCCACGCGGCGTCCCGCGTCCGGCAGGAGCATCAGCACCTGCCGCTGCTCCGGCTGCTCCGGAATGGGAATAAAGAAGTAGGTGGCACCGTAACCGTCAAGATGCGCTGAGAAGGTCTCCTCAAAGCCGAAAAGTGGCTTTTCCATGGGCTGCGCCGGACTGCCGCCAAAGCCGCCTATGGCGGTCACCGTCAGATATTCCGGCAGTTCGTCACACCACGTGATCTCATTGGTACGGCGGTCGTATGCCATGTGATATTGGGGGTGTGACAGAATGGAGTTTACATAACGCCATCCGATTTGGAGGGTAGAAGTGTCCATGTCCGCCGGACAGCGCAGCTTCAGGAGATCCGAGGAAAGGCTGCCGGCATCCGTGACGTAGAGCCATGTGCCGTCCGCAGTATACTCTGCTTGCTGGATCAGGCCGCAAAGCTCCTCCGTATACCGGTAGGGGTTTGTCAGGTCGAGATGGATATGCCGGATGGCAAAAAGGGCGATGATGAGGAGAAACGCTGCTGCCGCGGCGCTGACGCCGGTGAGCCATTGGCGGCGCTGCCGCTTCTGGTTGTTGTCCGCCATCTCCACCACGGCGCGCAGCGTCTCATTTTCCGCAGGGTACTTTTTTTCTTCCATAGCTTGCTCCTTTTCCTCTGCAGGCGCGGCGCACCGGAGGAGCGCGGCTGCCGTCAGACCCAAAGCCGTGGCCAACGGCTCCAGAAGCGTGACGTCGGGGTAGGAAAGTCCCGTCTCCCTTAATTAAAGATATTGTTGGGTAAAAAAGAAAGGTCAGTCGATTTTGCCGATGAAGCGGTAGTAGATTTCTACTTCCTGCTCACGGCTTCCGTCCTCGCCCTTGACAGCTTCGTGGACGGTTATTTTTTCAATTAGAGTGTTCAGAAGTTCGGCGGTCAGCTCCACAGGGTTGACATACTGTTTCATCAGGGCAATCCACTTTTCAGCATCCGCTGCGGTCTGTACGGCGGCTTCCATCGTTTCGTGAAGCTGTCTTATTTTTGTTTCAAGCTCCTTTTGCTCGTTCTGGTACTTCTCGGAC
>CDZB01072550.1_pt1 | contig 37707 bp, 29 predicted proteins | sample 554961 | NCBI WGS metagenome assembly CDZB01 (sample SAMEA3182106, study PRJEB8094) | gut metagenome | biome: human; feature: gut; material: Stool; isolation source: human stools | place: Canada | collected 2013-02-26
ATCATAGGTATCAGCAGATTGATAGAAAAGATACATATCCTCTTCTGAGCATTTTTCATCAGAAGGACCTATACGACGAAACGCCCCCTCAGGCAAACCACGCTTGGCAAAATACGCAGGCTTCTGACTCTCAGGTAACTCTTCGATTTTGACAACAATAACAGTCTTACCCAAATATTCTTCCACATTAATAATCGGGCGAATACGGACATTGAACATAGAATTGCACATAGCGACAAAATCAGATTGAATCTTGTCTGTATTCTCTATATTCTCAGGCTCATAAATAGGCCTGCCGTCTTCAGCTATTCCGGTACGCTTGGCACCTAAAAGCAGATAGCCACCGCACAGACCTGGCTCGTTGGCAAAAGCACAAACCGTTTCCATCATGCTCTTGCCAACAGCCGATGCCGACTTGGCCTCTATTCTTCTATTTTCATCAAAGCTATTTAGCTCTGCAAATAATTCCTTCGCTGTTCTCATTTTCTTAATTATAGGTAAGGGGAACATCATTTGTCACCCTCGTTAGCCTATTCTGCGGTAAAGATAATCAAAAAATCACAAACTTACAAATAAAAGATCGATTTTTTCGCTTTATTCTTCTCATTTTCAGATATAATTAGTATCTTTGTGGCATTTTAATTGGAGGAGAGATATGAGTTTAAAATTAATTGATAGGGAAGAGAAGAAAGGCCTTGCCAAACTATGGGAAAACATAGATATTTGGTGGTATTGCCATATTACAAGCAAATATCGTTCTATTTGCTGTTGGTTTAGAGTGTGCTGTAACAAAAAGCACTGGCAACTCATCAAACAGGCAGCATTCCATACGTACCCATTTGAATATGGACATTTCTACTGGTTACAGAGAACACAAATTGAGGAACAGATTGAATACTACAAGCACGGACATATTGCCACTACAGAAACTTACGAACCAATAGTACGTTGGCTTAAAATCGCCATCAAGCTTCATGACATTATGTTTGACCACGATGTTGATCTTTTCGAATATGAAGGAGAGATGGAGTTTGTGCCAATAGATGATGGAAAGTTCTATAAAATGAAAGACGACAATGTGAAGTACCATTGCTTGGTAAAGGTAAATATGAAAAACCTTGACCGCTATCTGAAATTATCACATAACCAAAAAGCTAAAGATTGGTATATAGAGCATCCTCATGAACTATACCAGTTGAAAGCATGGTACTTATACCATAAGTTACTTGCCTACCATGCACAAACGTGGTGGGACTAAGACCATTTTTTCGAAGTATAGAACAGTCATACGACCAATGGATATATAGCTATACAACTAAAGGGTGTATAGTCGTACAACCAAAGAATGTTGCCACTAGGCTCTGCAAACCGAGAATAGGGATTTTCCCTTCAACTTTAGGGACTCCTTTTCTTTTCTTTTCAAAAGAAAGTAGTACTTTTGCTATCGAAAACAATGTAATAACTTTCAAAATAGAGTTGAGCTTATGAAAAGAAATGAAGTAATGGCGCTTATCGCCACAACCATATTGATGTTTGCCGTATGTATGTCAGCATCGGCTAAAGGAAAGAGAAACGTAGAGCGCGGAATGACCAAACAAGAAGTAATAGCCATTCTTGGAGAACCTAAGCTCACCAGTTTCGACATGTATGGGGACAAATGGGAATATGCTAAATATAATAATCTGTTTGGAGATTCCAAGTACATCACAGTCTTCTTCGACAGAAACGGAAAGGTTGTGCAGTACGATACAAGAATCATAGAACCAAACAGCCAAACATCGAATGTACAGCAGCCACAACACCCTACCCCACCCATCTACGATGGAAGATGTGATCCAGATGGCAGAATGGATTACGGCTATTGTCTCGATGATGCTTCCTTTTCCAAACTATATAATAAGGTGAAAAAGGCAAGCTTTGATGACAACAAGTTCGACTTGATAGAAGTAGCAAGTCTCGGCTGTTATTATTCCTGTGCCCAAGCCGTCAGTATGATGAATATATTCACTTTCGGTGACAGCAAGATGAAAGCCCTCAGACTGATGGCTCCTCATATTATAGATTTGCAGAATGCCATTATCATCTATCAGCAATTCAGTTTTGAAAGCGAAAAGCAAAAGGTAGGAGAAATATTAAGAAGCAGCAGGTAATTATCTGGTATCTTAAAAAAATGATATCATCTATGATATAAAGAGACTTTTATGTTAAATTATACATATTGTTTAATCGATTTAACAAAATAATTGTATTTTTGCAAAGTCAATTAAACAATATTGAATTATGATACAAAAAGAAGTAATCAGAGAAATACTCTTGGAGAACAGAAAAGAAGTAGAATTACAACATGTCGTTCCAAGAAACTTCCAGATGGAAGATTTTGCCAACTATGTTCTGATTGGCGTCAGACGAGCTGGCAAATCTTTCATGCTCTATCAGCAGATTCAACAAAACTTAAAACGGGGCATCACCTGGGACTCCATGCTATACATCAATTTTGAGGATGAACGTTTGATAGGTATGACAGCACAAGAACTTAATCTTATCCTTGAAGTTCATGGTATGATGTCAAAAGAACGTCCTGTACTATTTCTTGATGAAATACAAAACATCAATGGCTGGGAAAAATTTGCACGACGCTTAGCTGACAACAAGTACAGAGTCTATATAACAGGCAGCAACGCTAAAATGCTTAGCAGTGATGTGGCAACGACCTTGGGAGGTCGCTATATCACTAAACACATTATGCCATATAGTTTCTCTGAATTTCTGAATGCCAATGAGATTTCTTATGACACAGATACCATCGCAACCACATCAGGAAGAGCAAAAGTACAAAGATATTTTGAAAGCTATTTCCATTTTGGAGGTTTTCCTGAAGGTGCAAAACTGGCATCAAAAAGAGATTATATCAATAGTGTATATCAAAAGATTTACCTCGGCGACATAGCCTCTCGCAACAAAATAGAGAACCAGTTCTCACTTCGCATACTTTTCCGAAAACTTGCTGAGAGCGTGAAGCAACCAATTTCTTTCACACGACTCACCAATATAATAGCATCTACTGGTGCTAAACTCAGCAAACCAACTCTCATCAATTATATTGAATATTCTAAAGATGCTTTCTTAATTTATCCTATCAAGAATATCGCAGACAATCTCACACAACGTGAGACCAACCCTAAATACTATTTTGTAGATAACGGTATTATCAGTATCCTTGCCATGGATATAGACACATCATTATTAGAGAATATGGTTGCAATGGAACTATTACGAAGATATGGGTTAGACGAACAAGTTTTCTTCTATAATAAAAATATAGAAGTAGATTTTTATATACCTGATGCAGCTATGGCTATACAAGTAAGCTACAATCCCCAAAAATCTACAGAAACTTGGGAAAGAGAATCTACTGCTCTTATCAAACTTTCCAAGGTATTGGATTGCAAGCGTCTCATAATCCTAACTTACGAGTTGGAAGAAGAGATTATTGTAAAAGACAAGAAAATAGAAGTGATACCTGTATGGAAATGGTTACTTGATTTATAGCTATTATCCAGAACGTCAAGGCAGAAGCTTCAATAACAATATAATAAGAAAGTCCGTGGGGAAACAAATTCCTACGGACTTTTCTTATTAAAGACACCTCCCAACGCACATCAAATTTCGGGGGAATCGGATATTTCGCAATAAAAAATTTCGGGGGAATCGGATATTTCGCGATAAAAAATTTCGGGGGAATCGGATTTTCTTCACTTATCTTATTCATTTTCAGATATTTTCCGTATCTTTGCAGCAGAATAAAGAAAAAATAATATGATACAAAGAATATTCAGACGCAAAATATACGATAAGATTCTCAAATGGAAAGAAGAGAATCAAGGGAAAACAGCACTTCTAATCGAAGGTGCTCGACGCGTGGGTAAATCTTGCTTTCGGGGACAAGGCTTTCACGGAAGGACTCCTTTTGTATAAGAAAAGAGGCATATTAATTACCCATATGCCTCTTTTCTCTTTAAGGATTTTCAATCAACAAAAAATTGGAAATTCTTTTGTCTTCCATCTGTATAATGGAATGTACCATTATAAGATGCATCGTAATGTTCATAGCCTTCATCATCAATAAAACTATCCGTACTATAGTTTCCAACAAATTTACCTATTGTCTTACCACGTAAATATGCCTCCAAGACACATCTTCCAGATCTTTTATCATAAGAGACAACACGCAAGATATACTTGTCGGATTCATTTTTGTACCATCCAATCTGTCCTTTTACATCTATATCACCTGGAAAGTTGGAATCATATGACCAAAGAGACATTTCTACAGGAGTAGGTTTTGGGGCAGGCGCTTCTCCCTCTTTATGCATCATAATCAGAAGTCCTTTTTTACCATCTTTTCCTGGTCCGATAAGATCATTTTTATTCACGCTAAACGAGAACTTGCTGCTGCCATCTTTTCCTTTAAAAGAATAAGTGTCGTCTGTAGCAGCAATATTCATTTTTATCTTACCTCCCAAGTCCACATTTTTATAAATACAGTTGCGAACATTTGTTCCATCTGTTTCAAATGTAACCTGCATATTGCAAAGATTTCCCTCTTCATCATACATTTTACCGACAAAAGTGACTGGCTCCCAAGTATCAAGACTGTCCACATGAATGCTATCACTTACAACCTCTGGACTTTTCTTAAGGGAATGGCCTCCAGACAAATATTTCCATAACAGCAATCCTCCTCCCAGTAAAAGAATAACTGCAAATATTGCAAGCAATATGCGCATATTGTGATTATCATCATCATCCTCATCATAATACACAGGAGGTGTATCTTGAGTTACAGTGGAAGTTACGCCTCCGACCGGAAAGGCTTCATTGGATAAAGGAGCTCCGCACTTTCCGCAAAATTTCTCGTTGGCTTCACATTTCTGACCACATCTTGGACAGTAAATATCACCCATTTCTGTTTGCTTTTCCCCATTATTACAAATGGTTTGATCTGATAGCTTAAAACCACAAGAACCGCAGAATGAGCTCCCCTCTTCGATTTTTGCATGGCAATTTGGACATTCATTCTTTGCATCAATTGCTGATGACGTTGGCAAAACCACATCAGAAGAATCTTCCACAAATGTATTAGTACATAATTCGTCGCCCTTATCAGGTGCATCAAAAACAATTAGCTGATGACAATGAGGGCATTCGCATTCGACCTGTGAACTTGGCACAGATGATGCTCTGAAGACCATACCACAATATGGGCAAGTCACATCAAATTCTATTTGATCCATAATTCAAAATATTTTATTTACTACAATGATATGAAGAACTCCTTTAGAAGGTGATTGGCATAGGTTAACCTTTACCTGACTACATTATTACTTAATAATCGTCTTCATGAAAAGACACAGACAGAGAATAATTATAATAACTACCGTCGGAAGAATACATTGTTGGAGTTTTTATCTTAAAGGAATGTCCACCAGGTATGCAGTATCCCTCACTTACAGCTCTATTTACATTGATAATATAGCCGTTATCAAGTTCTATTTGAGGATAATACATTCTTGAAATATCATAGCTCCAATTCCAGTCTGTAACACGCCAGGTTTTACCTGTTGGAACATAGATGTATTTAGACTCTAAAAAATAACGAGTACCATAACTCGTATTCTCTATATGTGCTCCGTAATTACAGTTGTAATAACTCATAGTAGAGCCGTTTGTAAGCATATTAATGGTCACCGTTTTATTTCGTGCCGCTTCCTCAATGCGCGCCTCCTCACGCATTTTTGTGAGTTGTGAGGAAGCTTCATTTCTATGCATTCCCTTTGGGTGTACAGAAAGATATTTTTCAAGTGCCGAAATACCTTTTTCCAGATTACCCGAAGATATATTCATTTTCGCCATCTCCCAAGCTACGGAATCAGCTACGAATGCTCTTACAACAGTTTCCATTGCTATCCTGTGCGCATTAAGAGCATCTTTCTCATGTTTATTAAGGAAGTTTCGCGCTGCATATACATCTCCCTTTGTTTTAGCCACATTGAAATCTGATAATTCTTGTTGCTGTGGCTGATAGATTCTAAAATACCAAAAGGTACCACCACACAAGAGTACAAATAGTGCTATAAGACCTATAAGAAGACTTAATTTATGCCGTGATTCTTCTCGATAATATTGAGGATGAACATTATAATCTGCTGTATTCGAGGCTGTTTGTGGCACATAGTTTTGCAGAACGGGAACTTGTGGAACTATATATGAAGTTTTCGAATCAAAATCCTCTGTATTTAACGGTTCTTCGCCCTTATCAGGTGCATCAAAAACAATTAGCTGATGACAATGAGGGCATTCGCATTCGACCTGTGAACTTGGCACAGATGATGCTCTGAAGACCATACCACAATATGGGCAAGTCACATCAAATTCTATTTGTTCCATTTTAATAATTATTTTGTTTTATCTACAACTATGATATGATTGTTTCCCCTAGATGGAGATTTGACTGTTTTACGCACAGAAACAGCAGGACGACTTGTACGAGTCTTGCGAGGCACACGTCGAACACGATTCGATTTATGTGATACAGGCTCAGTAGGCTCTTCATCAGGCTGGTCATCCGAAGTATTCTCTTCCCCAAGGAAAGGAATGACTGACAACATTGTACTCTTAGGTAAAGATTTCACATATATTCCTGTTTCATCGTATTCATAAGCCATAGCTTCATCAGAGTCATAAGAATAAGGAGTTTCTGTACTCGTCCAAATTCTACCACAAGCCCTATTTGACTGAGAAGAATCTTCATCAGAGCGAAAAATGCGAGTACGTACACCTGGTCGTGTGAATATCTCACCATCACTAATTTCCCGTGCACTCTTCACCTTAAATGCAGCAGAGCCCAATGGTATAATATCAACGACAAGTCCCTCTTTAGGCTTGTACTGATAACGATATGCTGCACTTGACCAGCTTCTAATAGGGCGAACAGCATAGATAACGCCATCCCCATTTGAATAATACGAGGATGTTACTGTATTAGGAGACTCATTATAGATGCCATAAGCCATGGAGTCAATCTCCTCTACTTCATATTTCCTGGTAAAATATTTATTAGAAGTAGGCAATACGCAACTCAGATTATTCAAAGAAGGAAGATGATAATATTTCTTGTTTTCGCCCAACTCATCAAAACTCATAGATCTGGCATCTACATCATCAACAGAGAAAGTTGCATAAGAAATAGCATCTTCCCAGTCAAATTGACCTATGTCAGAATTAGAATTGCCACTCAAGGAGCCAGAGGAATCAAGGTAATTATTAGCAAGATAGTCTGCAAGGATTGAGTCGGGAACATTATTGATATCAATTGGCATCTGAGTCATAGTGAATTTACCCTCAAGTTGTGGAATGTGAGCCGCATTCTTGATTTTAAATACCATAGTTCTTTTATCACTACTAAAATTCTTTTTTAGCGCAATATGATAAATTAATGCACCTGACCCTAATCGTTCTGATACAATATCACCATAAGGGAACTTTCCTCCCTCATACTCCAAATTGACAGAAAAAGGACAGGAACGCATATAAACATCAATGTTTGGTAATTCTGTTCCGATATGTTTGACAATTGTAGGATCAATGGTCTTATCTACCGTAATGTTTGTGCCGGAAATATTGTAATGCATAAAAGTACTGTTTGCCGCATACGTCTTGTCTATATCAATATAGGGTCTGGTCAAGAAGTTACTCGTATTACTCATTAAAGACATGCGTACAGCCTCTTTGTCAATAAGTAGAACAGATGAACCGCTTGTACAATAAGCCACACCTTCTTTCTTCACAGGCAAAGTAAAAAGAAAAATATCATTCTGTGCTGCCCACCATTTAGGATCTGCTATATCCTTAACTTTCTTAACGCCAGCAGCCGAACCTAATTGTTTGATACCTATAATGAGCGCACCACCGGATAAAGTATAACGATAAGCCGAGCGATAAGGATTATCTGTTGGCTCATTATCTGCCCGTTTCTTGAAACGCAGACCATAAATAACATTTTCTTTGCTCATATAGTCAGAATACACCGTAGTCTCTCCCGAATTCTCTATGTTCAAAGTTTCCACATTATTATACAACTTTCCTGATTTGGTAAAACGAGGCATATCCTTTGGCGAAGTAAAGAATGGAGCTATGTAAATCATCTCTTCCGGAGTGGGAAGACGGTAATTACGATTTTCTATACGCCATGACTTGTTAACAGGGCATAACCCTATGGAAGAGTTGGAACCATCGAAATCTGCAAACTTATCATCACTGGCAATATTCTTCTTTGCAAACTTCATCAATGGGCTGAGTTTACTATCCGCTAACTTTATACGATTAGCTTCTGTTATTGCATCATTAATAACCTTGTCAACATACTCGCGATGAGACGATAGAGTATACGTCACTTGCGCCCATCCTAAGACAGCATTGATTTGGAGCAAAACGAACAAACATATTTTTCTCATGACCTATAGTTTTAAAGGAGTTAATTTGGTATAGTTTTTTATAATCGTATTGACAAAGCCATAGTAATCATCTTCAGAAACCTTCGTTTCTTTTCCATTCAACAGCTTAGTATAAGCCCCATTGGAAAAATGATAATTCTCCTGATGAGCATCTTCTACAAGAGTGTACTTGGCCTTAATAAGCCATACTGCACTTCCCTTCTTCTGCGCTTCATCAGTATTAACTACAAATAACCCTTTTCCACGAAGATATACCCACTCAAAAACCGGTTTTTTATAAATCAGGCTTGCAGCCCCATCCTCTGCACCAAAGACTATCAGATTTTTATCATTATTTGCAATAACTTCTTTCTGTCCATCCTGATCCAAATCGAGCATGAAATACTGAGTAATATTCATATCAGGATTATCCTGTGAAAATTCTTTAAGGGCTTGTACGGCAGCTTTTTCGTTTTTGACCAACATCTCTGTTTTCTCTGCCGACTCATCTTTGCTCATAAACAAAAAATATACTCCGACAAAAAGCGCAGCTACAACAGCTAATACTATAATCAGCACTGGATTAAACCTTCTTTTAGAAACACCTTCATATGTATCGTCCATTGCCTCCTTCAATTCATCAGCTATCTCAATATGCTCATCATCCTCCTTATCTTCTTCAACACTTTCTAAAAGAGCTTTATTAAAACTCATCTGTAAAGAAGTTGTATCCTGTTCCTCTTCTGCAACACTTTTCTCTTGCAGCATCTCGGTCATAGCAGTTTTCTCAACATCCGACTCGACTGGTTCTACGATATCGTTTAATGGTATGTCAGAGGTTGTCTGTGACATTAAGGGAGTTTCAACTTTTGTATCACCCAAAATTGGCTGAGCTTGAACTGGCTGAGCTTGAACAGGACGAGCTTGAACAGGACGAGCTTGAACGGGACGAGCTTGAACAGGACGAGCTTGAACAGGACGTTGTTGGGGCTGATTAACTGTGGAGTGCATATTTACATTCTGATTCTCACTATCGTCAACGACCATATCTATATTTGATGCAGTCATTGTCTGTTGGCATAATGGGCAAACAACATGTTGTTGAGTCGCATTTACTACCGATGTAAAACGATGGTTACAATTATGACAAATATACTCAAATCTCATAATAATATAATTTACAGTTATTCTTACTTGTTACTTTTCTGACTAATCTCAGAACTATGCGTGTTTGTATTTGCGGGGGCTTTATCCTTATTTTCGTTAGCCTGAGAAGCTTGTTTGGTAGAGATCGATGAAACCGATTTACCCGATGTAGGTGATTCTGTACCTGTTTTTTGTGCAGACACTTCAGAATCTTTCTCTGGTAACTTCATCTTGTCTTTTTGTTTCTCTGCTTGATTAGTAAGTTCATTCCTCGTTGCTTTACGTTCCATATTTCGCTTATCCTTAGTCTGGAAATCAGAAGATTCAGAATCAAGACTACTTTCCGACTCTGGTGATACTTCATTTTCAATTGGAGCTGACATCACAGAATTTTCGTTAATGTCATTTTTATTTATCAAATCTCCCAAACAGATACCTGCAAAGAAAACTATCACTGTATACACTATCATGCCTAACAAGAATTTCTTGCTTGCAAAAACAGAATTGCTTGACTTAGGAGCATGGGATACTACTTTTTTAGGAAGTTCCTGTAGTACAATGGTATGATTGAGAGACTGAGTTAGATTCAAATACCCCTGATAGTTGGCACACCCTGGTTTCATCACCTCCACTCGTGCATTCTTGGCTTCTTGTTCACGAATACTTATTGAGCGATCTCCTGGCACAAGATTACCATTCACAAAAAGCTGGTACTGCGCAGCAAGACGTCCTTTGAACATTACGTGAAACATTTTAGCACTGATTTCCTTTTCCCAAGGTATTTCACTTTGAAGCAACAATGGCTGACGATTTTTACTAATATTTACCGATAAAACCACTTCTTTATAACCTGCCCTATATAGAAGTAAATTTACCTTTGAACCTAATATGGTTTTTAAAGGCTTATCGCGAAAAGGAACTTGATTGACAAAAAGTTCCATGCCTGATACTGGCAAAGTTTGAGGAGGAAACAGATAAGCAGGCTGTTCAAAGCCATTTCTCGACAAATCGCACATCTGTTGTAAAACAGACGGTGGTACTTCATTACGGGCTGGAATATCCAGAAAGAACACTGCTTTATATTTCTTATAATAAGACTGATCTAATCCCTGCGCCAAGAGGTTTCCTAAATAGACAAAATCTGTATTCTGACCATACATTCTATAAGCAAGAGCTTCTGACTGACGAACAGGCATATAGTCAACATATTGCAAATCTGGATAGGTATTATCCAAAAACGGCCTAAGATTGTCATATTGCTCTACCCCACTTGTGATTTTTTCTTGAACAAGCGAAATCAATTTCAATAAATCCTCGCTTGCCACAGTGATAGAATTTGGAATATAAATCCAAGCAGCCATGTAATCGCCTGTTCTTCCCACATTCAAAGGTCTGACTATTGAGAAGTAAGCACCATTCTCATGATAGTTCAAAACATAAAAAAGTTTACTGAGACGTAAGTGAGAAATATAGTTTCGCATATCGTATGTCTTTCCATACCATGCCCCTTTATTTGTCACAAACACATCAGTCAAGCCACCATGGGCCTTTTGAATTAATAGTTCTATCTTACTCATAATCTTTAACTTTTAAATATGCTTATTAATTTGTCAAACAAACTCTTTCTCTCATAGTATGAATAACGAATAAACAAATCCACAACTTTGGTTGCAGAAGTTGCATCGAACAGACAATAATCCTTGAAGCAAACATCTCCTATAGAGAAAGGAACTATATTGACGCGGCCGTTATTAATATTATGCTCTTTGCTGATACGAAGAAGACTATTATAAAAGCCTAAATAATTCTTTGTCATATATCTCAACAAATGATTATCAAGCGAGCCTTCATATGACGCTTTATCCACCTTGGATATAAGAACATAAATAGCATCTGTGTTGCTATCAAAGAGCCCCATATTATTAAGGTGAGCAGCTGCAGAATTGAGATACTCAGCCTGCGGAAGGCCATTGAAAAAGCGGTTCTCTGCACCATATTCAATTACAAAGAAATGAATCTTATTATTATCAGATCTATTGCTGAGCAGAATATTATGCAAAGTCTCCAACGCCTGTTGTTGATCATCACGCATCTGCTCTCCTGCATCTTTCATAAACATACAGGTGAACAATTCCCCTGCCATATCTATACATGCGACATGATGGATTTGATGTTCTTGGTCTTCAAGTTCAAAGCGCATTTCGTAGGTAGAAGTCACAGGAGTGCCACCAGGAAGACGACAAACTCGTCCTGGTAAAAATATTGTAGACAATCTGTTCATGTAGCCAAATCCCTGACAGTTGTTGTCAGGAATCATACAACGCGCAGCCAATCCATTCTTTGCTGCACTGAGTATTGCTCCCAACGCACATGTCTTTCCTGAAGAAGGAATACCCCAGAAATACACTTCCGTACAGGGGCCATTTATCGCCTGCAAAGGACGTGCTGGTTCAAAACTCTGAGTGCTGGCATTGGCAAGCATCTTGTTGATGAATTCATCGGAAATATCACACTTGTTCAAGTCATTCCTATTTAGAATTCCTTTTGAGATGATATCATTACAAGCCGAAGAAGATAGCAGATTATGATCTTGTTTCATCACCTCAAGAAGGGTACTAACAGAAATCATCTCGTTCTCAAGTAACTCCTGAATAATTTTGCTGACCTCCTCTACACTATTAGCATTATTGATCATAGCTTTAAGAACCACAGGTGATTTCTCACGATTATGCTCCTTGTTCTTCTCCTCTGTGATGAGTCTGTTAATTTCAAAAAGATGAGAAGTTTTAGGATATTTCTCCTTGAAAGATTCTAAAAGTTGAATATCACAGGATTCCTTGATTTTCTGCCACTCTTCTTCCTCTGTATTGTCCTCCTGGATTACAGGCTCTGCTGCGAGGGTCGTTTCCAAATTGTGCTTACGCTGACGAACAGCTTCCAAATGTGCAGCAGTTCCCATTGGATACTTATTAAGAAAATCTTGCAAGTCGGCAATTGAGTTCGACTCCATTACTATAAGAAAATCTTCTTCTTCATTTCCTGCAAGTAATTTCTCCACGTCAAGTTGCATCTTTGCAGTGAACTCTCCTTCTGTGTTGTTACGGAGTTCTTCAAATGTAACAATCCCCTGCTGGATATAACTTGCTAAATCTTCAGGAGAATATTCTGTTACATTATTTAATATAGCTGATTTTTTTGGCATAATTATTTTTTTATAGATTATTCTGTCCTATCTAAATATTTAGAATGACGGATAGAAAAATTCTGATTATTGTTTGTAATTTTTATTTGTGCTATTGGAATATCAGTACCTTTTCTGATAGGCTGATTGATGGTATAGTGCCAGGTTTTACCATTAAAAGCTACTTCTGCTTTAGCCCCATGGTTTCTACCTCCATCATAGTTTCTGATAAAAAGAGTATATGTACCATCAGCCATCTTTAAAGGATCTGTCCATATAATATTCTCCACACCAATGCCATGTGGACGGATATCATCAACATCCAACACACCAGACATAGAGGTAGGATTGTTCATGTGTGACTGATAATATATTTCTTCCCTATCTGGCTGAATAGCATGTGCATCTAAGTCAACCACGTCACCACCTTGCTGATTCCAGATAATCGAGAAGCGTAAGAATGCATTGGTATTTCCACCATGTTCTTGTACCTCATCTCGGATTTCAGAGTACTCAAGAGTTGTGTCTTGAGGGAAAATATAATTAGCATCCTGTCCATTATCGGAACGCAGATAATGTATTTTACCTGTGGACTCTTCAATATGGTATTGATCTTTGTCTGTGACCACCACATCATGATCATAATGATTCCAACGATTTCCATTACAACCACGGAACAGCCAGCTGACCAACCAAGTCAGAAGCAGTAATGCCAGCAAAAGGAGTAACCATTTCAGACATCCAAAATTTGTAAACCACATCCAAAATCGCGTCAACCACGGAATTTGTCTATATTGCGCCTGGAAAGAACTGTCATTTGCCACATTATAATTTAAAGGAGTGTTATCCCAACCAGCAAAAGTATACCCACTAAAAGAAACGACTTGCGGAATCTGTTCTTGCTTTATCCGGGTGCCACATGGAACGGCAAACGTGGATACACCTTTCAACTCTCCATATTTTCCTGGAAGGAATGTCACAGTACAACTTTTACGCGAGGCCTTGGCCTTAAAGGTCAAATCAGAATGAACTGAACCAATATAAGCGGGATTCCAATAGGGGTCACAAAAACCTTCTAAAGGAATCATTTCTGGAAAATCACTCTCAGTGAGTTCATATCCATCTTCAACCTGCAACTGTTCCATTCCGTCAAGTTGGCAACTACCATCCGTTACAAAACGTATGGTATGCATAACAGAAAGGTCCTGAACATTACTAACAACCGGCTCTTCGGCTACAGAGGAAGTTTGGGGATCTTTTTGATATTGCGCATGAAATACTATATCAGACGTAACTATAGTACCCTGTACCTGTGGTTTCCAATCTATAAAATGAAAACCAGGTTTGCATATAAGACGAGGCACATCAGCTGTTACCAACTCCGCTTTCTCTTTTCTTCTTATAATACGGTCATTAGGATTAGCCAACTCCGCACCTTCACCCGGATCAAAAATAATAGTATAACCCTTTGTTTGCGAGAAGTTGAAGACAATACTACCTTTGGCATCATAGACACTATCGCGAAGGTTCATTCCCCAAGCCACCAGCACAACTTTATTATCATAGCAGAATAAGAAATTCTCATTGACAAACTTAAGTGCAGAATCCAGTATGCCAAGAGACTCACCATGGAGTTTGCGCTTCACATCATTATAAACGTTTAACGTATCGCGGTATATTCTATAGTACTTTTCCTTTTCTTCTCCATAAAGGTCGGTGATACGCCTTGGTGTGTCTATCCAATTAGGAGCAAACCAAACGATAGCATCATCCTCTGCAGAATATTCCGGTACAGCCAGAAAATCCTGCATATCTTTAGGTATATATCGTCCTATAATGCTCTGAACACTACCAGGACGCATATACATAGGATCATTGCCGATGCCTTGTATCTCACAGAAATTCTTTAATGGTGTGGAACACAGAGCTTTTTTGTCTATATATATCGTCATAACTGATTATTTAATACCATCCTACATTCTTCTATTATTTTTTTCATCTGTTCATTAGCCTGCTCATCAATCTCTGTGACATCACTTGTGAACATGAGACCAATAACAAGCAGATTCTCCCAGCGTTTGAAATTATCCCATAGCGGCAAACGACGAAGCATGTTACTACAACGCTCGTCGAAAACTTGGAAGCGAAGCGTCTCTACAGACTGTTCAAAGGCCTCCATTGTATCACGCAAGTTGGGTTGTTCAACCAGCCGGTTTTCTTGAATATCAACTTGAACATGCATGTCGTCAGCAATGGTCTTTACATGTATCATGTCATCATCGGTCATAAACTTACGCCCTACAGATGTTACAAAATCATTGAGCATCAAACTAATAGAGTCTGCAATGATATTTGACAACACATCTCTATCTTCTATAGTATTTGCATAATCTTGAATCTTGTTTGCAATGATCTGCCTGATATTAAACTTATTGAAAAGCACGTTGTACATAAATGCTATTCTGTCCGAATGGATTAACAGCTTATTAAGCTTATGTGCAGCTGATTCAACATAATTTGCCCAATACTCTGAAATATTTTTGGCCAGAATATCTGCATCAGTAGTCATCGTGTTATTCTGTCCGCAAACAACATCTTCCAGATTGATATTCTGCATTTTTAAACCATCGCGCAGCATCTGCTCATTGGTATGATAATAATCACAAAGTTTCTTTAGATTAACCTCCTTACCATCATTAGGATTAATGCCAGCATTAAGTCTCAGAACATTTATCAGCGTGAAATCCTGTGGCAATTCTTTTTTATGAAGTACAATATCTGTTGCCAGATAGCGAAGGTCATGAGCAGAAACCATAAAATTATTAATCAGCATTCCGAAAGAAGATGGCGACAACATATCAAGTCCAAACTTAATCTCACCAGCAGTACGCCTAATCTCCTCGCGTTTGTCTTTCTCCTCACCAGAAATATAGAAGTGCTGAAGTGCTGCAAGCATCTCGTCGCGCATACACTGTACCTCATCATAGTATTTCTGTTTGCGCGCAGCATCTATTACCGTAGCTATCTTCTCAAGAGAAGAAATAATTGCCTGCGAGCCATCATGATTGATGGTGGCAGCATCCTCCCATGCTTGATCAGGATGAGCAAAATGCTTTTTTACAAAAGGGAAAGACACAAATGAGTTACGAAGAGCATCTAAGTATTCAGGATATTCTGGATGTTCGACAATACCTGTCTCCCCACTTACACCTGCCTGATAACCAACAAAAACATGCTGATTTGACGACCAGAAGTAATCACGTAATAAATAGATATTCTGAAAGGCTGCTGAAGCAAATCCTGCACCTTGTGCCACCCAATGGTCAAACCAAGAATAGATGCTCGGCTTAATAACCTCATCACACAAATGATTTTCGAAACGAGTTTTCCAACGTTCCTCTAAAGGCACAGTCTGTATGAATTGAGGTGTCTCCTTTGTACGTTGCAAATCGCAGTTGAAAAACGTTGATATGATAAAGAAAGGAGAAGTGAAATTAGTGCTGCTAATATATTTGGCACGTTGTTCTGGAGTAGCACCTATATTATTGCTAATCCAATTGTTAAGAACCTCACCCAATTCACTCTCAGGCTTGTCCATATTCTTACAAAAAAGTATTGCATTAATTCGTAACGAATCCGAATATTTATCGAATAAATAGGACACCTTTCCCCTGCGAAGCATCATTGACAACTCTGTTTGGATACTATCCTCAGGCAACTTCATTCGATGACGAGCTCCAGGAAAGTCGAGAAGGTCAAAGTCGCGAAGGAATGCACGTTTATCTGCCGATGACGAAGGCAATACCAATGTGAGTTCTGATATGAGAGCTGTTAACGATGATTTTGGAAATCCATGAGCCAACATATTGTTCTGTCTATCATAGATATCACAAAGTAACTCATAGTTTGGATTATTGTCTGCCGCATTATCATTAAACAGATTGTCGAGCCACGAAATGTCGAGAATTGTACCTTTCTGCCTAAGAATGGCATCAAAAGAAATATAGACTACAGAATTAAAATGCAGTTTACGATATTCTGCAACCAACCTTTCAAAAAGTGAAGTGATATAAGAGTTTTCATTCCATAGCAGACAAAATACTTTTCCCCATTGCTCTGGGACTATATGCTGAATCTTCTGAGAAACGAGCACACAGAATTTAGAGCTATACACATGAGAAGCACTACCACCCAAAGAAGCATTGAGATACTGCTGAATGGTAAAAATATCATCCTCATCTATATAATTCTGCTGTATATTTTTATCAACAATTTGAGGCAATATGGTCTCTAATTTGCTATTAATATCATCAGCAAGCAACAACGTGTCTGCTTTGATTTTCACGTCTTTATAATAAGTATCAGCAAGCAGTTTTACAATATCCGCAATACTGAGCAGTCTGACCTTCACCTTATCTTCTGCAGCAGGCGCCATGTCCGGGCAAATAGTAAATCGGGTAATGATGCCTGTAGATTCTTTCTTTGATGTGTTGCCGCCACTGGGATTGATATCATCTATAAAATTGTATATTCGACCATTTCTACCTCCTTTTATTGCCAGTTCATGTCCCTGGTCGGAAAGAAGGCTGCTTATAAGGTATGATTTACCATTCTGACTCTCTCCATAAGCAGCGGCAGAACAGTTTTCCTCAAGTGCAAAACGAATTTTCTTCAAGTTTCTACGATACTCTCTGAATGCAGATAAAGGGAAGGCACGTTCTTCATGTTCAGAAGCCCATTTTATAGAGTCTCCGACAACATGAAGCAAATGATCTATATCTTGTATTGTAATCTCTTTTTGCATAATGATAATGTTTAAAAGTCAAAAATACCTGAATCCAGCCAATAACATTCAGAAGTTCCAAGACTTTGAATGTTAATACGAACGTTTTGTAAATTAATCTCATTACCTGAATTATCCAATATCTGTTCTATCTTAATATCTTCCTTATTATCACTTTCACGTGAAAGGACAATTCGGTAAGGAAGAAGGCGCTTCAATCGATTGATTTCCTCATTTGCCAAATTGGCAAGTGCCTCCTCTGTCATATTGGGATTAATATTTTCCATCTGATGCCTGATACGTTTACATATTCTTGCAAAATCATAGTCAACTACATAAAGCGGGCGGCTCAGATAGCTGTCAAAATTTTCCTGTCTGATTTTGAGCGAAACAGGTAATTGCTTAACAGTAATCTCACCACGATTTGTAGTTGGGGTAAGACAGTAATGAGTATTGAGCAACATAGAATCTGGCGTTTCTACATAATTGATGGTTGATTTCAATTTACTCAAAGCATGCTTATCGAGTCTAAAATTAGAGAACTGTATGAGGTCAGAAGAGTAAAATCCTATCATGGCACCAACTGCAACAACCGTCTTTGGATTTCTGATATAACCAGTATTATTACCAAACGGATACCAATCACCTATGTAATAACTGGAAAGCTGAACAAGACGGTTTGGTGCCACTGCATAATACTTTATGAAAAGATCACGTAAAGGAGGCAATGTTGCTGGCCGACCCGAGAGAACAATAATATCGCAATGATACGTATACATAATCGCCGAGATTTTCTTTGCTAATGAATCGAAAGATTTTGCGACAATACGATATACGTTCTCACTGGAATAATGCCACTCTAACTCATTAAATTCGAAACCAAAGAAATCATAGAAACCACTCATGACAAGATGGTTAGGTATACTATCTTTGAAAACATCATCAAAGTGTACCACGCAATCATGATTTTGATTCTTCAATAATTCCAAATAATAACATGCCAAAGGTATCAGAACTTGGATATTAAAGTTCTTACGTAAGATACGCTGAGATATAGACTGTCCATTATAGTTATGTCCAAAGAAATCTTTTATTTTCTGCATTCCTCCAGGCGTTTGCTCAAGACGAGCAACAAGCGCAGAATCTTCACCCGTGAGAAAAATCTCACGGATAAGTTCCTGAAGCATTTCGTCACCAGCATAATAATAGCTATCATAGTAAAGAGGCTTTGGGCAGATGGTTGATGCGTTTTGACTGTCCTTACTATATTCATTAATCATCAAGTCTGACGTACCTGCACCGATATCAAGAGAGCCCAAGGTAAATGTGTACGAACCTCGCTCGTCTTTTTTACCATAAAGCTCAAAAAAGTCTGCTAATCTTCCTTTAAATTTGTGGGCTATTTCTCCATACAGATAAACCATTTGCGAACAAGTAGCCTCATCATAATACCATACACCACTTCCGTCATTAGGATAGGAAGGAACTATCTCTATGTCAAACTTCTTGCTTGACATATCGTCGGTCATGGATTTCTTTTCAAAGTTTGAAAGAAGTGTCACTGCATCTTTAGCGCAACGAATTAGGGACTTTCTCTCATATTCAGACATGGTTGTTGGGCAAGTTACTATTACTCGCTTAATACGTCGTGGAGTATTCACATCACCATGAAACTTACGATAGTCTTCACTATTGATTTGCATACGTGCCTGAGAGAAAATTTCCAAAAGAGCAAAGGTCATAAGTGAACAACGAGAGTAAGTATGCTTGCTTCCTCCATATCCTTCTTTATCCACAGTTCCATTACTGTTCAGTTGATTGGTAATACCTTTAAGATCAAGTATATGACTCTGCTCCTCGCCGTCAAGCACCAAGAACTGCCATTCTTCTTTTACACTATCCTTATCCCATAGATATCGTTTAGGACTCGAATAAGTATATAGACTTTGAGAAGATTGTTCTTCTGAAGCAGCATGGATGAGATTCTCAGCTTCCTTTCCCAATCGAACAAGGCTGGGATAAACAAACTGATGACTGTCACGTGGTCCAAAGTTTCCAAAATCAGCTTTTCTGAACACTAAGCGCATATCAAAAGGCTCAGTATTCCTGCGAACTTGTGGACCATCAGCAGTTTCTTTAATACTGTCTGTCAGATCTGTCAAACTTAAAAGTGGAACCTTTGTGAAATCACCATTTTGGGGATCTTCTACAAGCAATGCTGTTGTACGGGAATTGCCTATATCAATAAACATATCCACTTCCTTGACTACAACACTTTCGTCCTTATACAATTTCAATGACGGCATCAGATCCATTTGCGAAAGATAGTTTATTAGGAGAAAATAAGTGGCAATATAAGACATTTTATGTTTCTCGCCCTTAATCTTAGAAACAGAACGGGCTTCAGGATGAACCAATCTACGCAGATATTCATTAATATAACAGCATTCTTCTGTCCCCTCTGAGCAATAGTCCATCAGCAGCATCTCGTCTGAGCATAACTGAAATGTAAGCTCGTTCTGAAAGCTGTCTGGAAAAACAGGAGTCTCCAGCAAGGAAGACGCTTGATAGTTTGTACGTGTATCGAGTGCAAGCAAAACATTATAGTATCGCTTGCCATCTTTTTCTTTTTTGGGAACAAACTTAACACGTGTCCAATTGAATGCTCCGAAATCAAACTGAAGTGCAGGAACACGGCGACGGAAATAAGGTAATGGTATCCACTTATTCTCATAGAAAGATAATTTGTTCTGACTATCATCGAATGACATAGAGAATATTTCATCCAACAAATAATCGTCTCCTTCGTTATTAACTGCTAACGGATGAACCAAACCATCTTCACGAACTTCATCTGGATTCACTTTTTGCCAGGTCTCAAAGGCTGTAAGATAGCCTTTATCAATGAGTTCCTTCTTATTGTAAAAGTAAGTGTCACCATCGTCTGAATGCACACACTCAACAAGGTCAAGTTTGTGTATACCTTCTTCTTTATCATACCATTCATGAAACCATCTCTTAAAATTCTGCTTGAGATCAATTTCAAGAGGAAAGGTAAATAACTGAATACCAGAATTAGCTATGATTGAATATTCCATATCTCTTATCATATTTGGGTTATTGATTTTTCACGCTATCGCGTTTATTGCCAATATATTGTTGTTCCTGTTCATAATCTTCAAACGAAGTCGTGACAAGCACCATCATTCCTGGCCTTACGACATTGACCAATTCCACAAGGTCATTATTATTCAGACGAATACAGCCCTCTGTGGCACGTGTACCAATAGAAAGAGGATCATGAGTGCCATGAATACCTATACCTTTGTTTCCAGGAGTGTCCAGACGGATAAAATAGGGACCATAGGCTCCCTGTATTTCTCCTCGACCATCTCCAAAATCATGTGTACGTTCAGAGGCATCTTCTATCGACTGAACAAAAAACATACCTTCTGGCGTCTTCATATCTCCGACTTTATGCTTCTGACCAAAATTTTTACCGCAGGCAATTCCATAGTCCATTAGTCTTGTTCCTTTGTAATCATATACTCGCAATCGCATATCTTGCTTTGAAACAACAATGATACGTGCTTCAGGAATATCATCTAACTGTTTCTGAAAATAGCCATATAATCCCACCAAGCCACCAACTGGTACTATGAATGTGATCGTATATAGAAGAAACAAGCCATAGTTCCTTGCTTTTTTCGATTTAGTTTTAGCTTGCATAATAATAGTCAACTTCTACATCCGAGCCATCATAACAATACACATTTTCTATGTATTTTGCACTTGTATTCTCCTCATAAACCAATGTAGGTTTCTCTGTCTCATCAAAACAGAACAGCAGAAAGCGGTGAGCTCCTGTTTTAATATTTGTAATGATGACAGCAAAGTCTGTAAATTTAGAATCACTATTAATTGCACGACCAAACCAGACACTGTTAGGTGTAACTCCTTTGGAGCGAGTAAATACTTGCCACTGATTGTCAGAATTAGGCACAACTTGTGGCGTAACAGATCCTAACTCACTCTGAGAAATGCTTCCTATATAATTATGTTCTTTAAAATAATTCAATAGGGCTCTACGACATTTAACTGTCTGAATAATTTCACGCGATGAGGCATCACCAAAAATACTATTCAGTCGGTAGAAATCAGACTTCTCTACAATATAGTTTGATGCGATGAATCCGCGTTTGCCAGTCGCATCTTTTACTTCACTCCAATCCGCCTCGTGAGAATATGTGATCAGCTCACTACCAAATGGTATTGACCCTATTTTGTTGTATTCGGCACCTGCCGATTTAGAAGAACGGAGATTGGTCATATTTGAAATCGTATAATACCGAGGCGCTTCACGATCTATTTTTGCAGGCAAATAAACCTTATTATAGTAAAAATACCCACCTATGACTGCGCAAAACAACAATACAAGAACAGGAACAAGCCAAATAAGAGGCGAACGACGCTGTTGCTCTTCTTCATATACAGGTGGAACTATATTCTGATGAGAAACTGGCGTTGGTTGACTTTGAAAATTTGATTTAACAGGCTGTAATACAGGACTATCCTGACTTGTCACACTAATATGTTGATCAGCCACACCATACTGAAATCTGACTTGATTTCCACAAACAGGACATGTATACTCTACCCAATTGTTTCTTATATATTTACGCTCATCGAATTGAAGCGTAGTGTTGCAATGTTGACATTTCGTTCTCATATGTATAGGTAATCACAAAATTGTACTTTTACTCTATAGAGGTCCTAAAGTTCTAAAAGTATAGACAAAAATATAGGCGTGGACCAATCACTTCGTCTACGCCTCCTGAGGTATCACCTAACACAATAAGCCACATAATACAAGTAAAAGCCCACGCCGTATTGCAGGCGTGAGCGTCAATCCTTTACTCTTTGTGGCTTCTTTTCAATTTGGCGATTTTCAGGAAGCAAGAACAAAAAGCTAACGCTTCATTTTCTATATGTCTTTATTTGTTTATGTCATATCAAACTCTTTAATTGATTCATACGGCAAATATATAAAAAAATAATCATATAACAAAAAAAAACTATAACTATTTTTATCGAATTATCAACGAACTAATCATTATATGACCATTTTTAAATTAATAATCTACTTTATAACCTTTATTGTTAAACTTCACTATTTTCCGTTCAAATTGCAAACCAGCATGGGTATTTTCGTTATAAACAGAATCATCAACATCTACCATTTCTTGATTGTCATCAATTTCTACATAACCTTTCTTGTAGCTTTTTCTTACAGGCACATAGCCGTCTTCCAAAGCCCAGTCTGGCAAATTTACAGGTTTTATGGGCACTATCCATTTCCCATTTTTATATGACCAGATATAGTAATCATTCCAACTGGACGAATATCCAGAAGAATAAAATGCGATTTCATCGCCTCCATCCCCATCCAAGTCTCCTGCATTTTTAGGTTTACTATTAGGTACATAAATACCATGCGTCTGAACCTTAATAGAAGGAAATTTCTTTTTTGAGAAATAAACATATTCGATATGAGGACCTTCATCACTTTTAGGATTAATTGCATATAAGGTTTCTTCTTTCCCATCTCCATCAAAATCACCAGAAACAGAGCACAATAACTGAAAGCCAGGATGACGTTTCAGTATATCATTCGCAGAAAGTTCTTCTGTCACTTCTACCGAATCTTGCATTTCCATAGTTGAGATGGTATCCGAAAGAGAATCCAACATATTTTGGTTACCAGCCTGTCTACCATGACTCTTAAATAAATAAAAGCCAAGGGCAACCAACAAGACTACGACACCCCCGGCTACGACATAATACTTTCTAACATTTCTTTCATTATTTTCCAACAAGTCTTCATTATTGTTCATCTGTTCACCAGCTGGTGTTTTTATCTGCTGCTTGTTCAACAAGCAACCACATTTTCCACAAAAGAGACTATCGTCACTTATTATGGCTCCACAATTAGGACACTTTTTCATAAAATCTTACTTTAATATATTTTTCTAATAAAATTTCAGTTGAGATAATCAAAAATGCTACAACTTCATGCCCATTTGCATTTATATATCCACATTTTCCATTTTTGACAGCAGCCACCCAAGCTCTTTCTTCTTTAAAATCATCTACCAAATGACCATTAACACATAGTTTCATTGCTTGTAGTTTTCAGTGTTTGTACTAATTTTCTTTTCTACTTCTCACTTTTGTTTTGCTCACCAATTAGAGAAAACAAAAGTAGAGATAATCATACATTATAAAATTCAATTCTGGTCTGTACATTTATTCTCGCTTTGTACCACAATTCGTACAAAAAGCTTCATTTTCTTTCAATTGCTTTCCGCATATCCTACAAAAAGTTTGAACAGGAAATCTAAAGCCACATGAGCTACAAAAAGCACTTCCCGCGTCGATTACGGCGTGACAATTTGGACATTCCTTCATTGAAACATTTGAAGAAGGCGTGGACGAAGATACATAATCATTATCTCCAACTTCTTGAGAATGAAGATAAAGTGCTATAGCTGCCATCACTGCACAAATCAAAGCCCAAGAAGACCATACAACTAAATCACTAAAAGTGCCTAAATTGAAAAATCCTATCAGAGCTGTCAATCCATATAAAACAATAAGAGAGATATCGTCGCTCTTACCGTTTTTCTTCCAAAGCGAAGTTGCTACAATACCCGAAATCAACAAGCCAAAAGCAACCAACAAGCCCGCAACATCACTTGTGTCTTTAGCGTTTTCTTCTATTGCATTTACAAAACCCACCGCACATGATTGAAAGGTGATAATCAAAAATGAAATCATTGACAAAATGCCAGATACTAATCTCCAGATTTTCATAATTTACGAATTTAATAGTTTAACATAAAATTATTCACAGAGCCTACTATAGTAAGCGATTGTCAGGTCATAAGGTCAAAAAGGTATAGACAGAAAAAAGGCGTGGACCATTCACTTCGTCTACGCCTCCTGAGGTATCGCCAAACACCATAAGCCACATAATACGAGTAAAAGCCCACGCCGTATTGCAGACGTGAGCGTATAACTTTTACTCTTGTGGCTTCTTCTAAATTTGGCGATTTTCAGAAAGCAAGAACAAAAAGCTAACGCTTCATTTTCCTATATGTCTTTATTTGTTTATGTCATATTCTACAATTTAATTGTTTAACATACCGCAAATATATAGAAAACTATCCACACTACCAAACTTTTCTGAAACTTTTTTTATTTTATTCCAAAATAAGTCCTATAGCTTATACAACGTGGACTATATAGTTTTTTCATCGAGGGCAAAGGTACAAAATTAAAATGGAAACAGAAGAAAGGTTTCCGACCATTTCTTCCATTTCCATTTTTTCAGAAAAACGTTCTATTTTTTATACTTTATGAAACGTCAGTACCACTCCATCATTTCCTGTCAGTTTCATAACATTGTCACCATCAAATTCGACTTCAAGAGAACCATTGAAATCATTAACATTCAACTCTCTTTTAAATTCTTCCACCATTTGTTTCTTGGCTTCAGGATCGTTCAAAAACAATTGGATCAGGGCATCAATACTTTTATTACCTGTGCTTATATTATCTATAGAACACTTCACCTTATCAGAATCAAGCTCCAAATCCATAAATCCCATTGATACATCCCATTTTCCACTTATCTTAGCGCTAACACCTACCTTGATGTTCATACCTTCTTCCTCTACTGCTCCACTTCCCTTAATGTTCAAAACAGCAGTTCCGTTTTCACGTAGATCAAGATAAAATTTTCCAGTGAAACCTTCATCGGTAACACTATCGCTTACCCAATTACCTACACACTGTTGTCTGTCCACGCAAGATGTTATTGCCAACATACCTATGATAGCAACAAAAACATACAAAACTTTTTTCATGATTTTTTAAAATTAAGTAATTTATTGTACAAATAACAAAACTGTTATCAAAATATCTTAGAATTATTCTGGGTTTCATTCTTTTGTAACCTCAAACACACTACCTTGTTGCTTGCATTCCCTCAGTTTCAAAACAACATCGTAACAAGTTCCAGGAACTTGGTAAGAACCGACCCATTCTGTTCCTTCTCTGTCATTAGGTTTTATTTGCAAAGAGACATAATGAATACCATCAGGATGTTCATAGCCAACACTAATATTTAAGTCATATCTATAAATATATCCTCTCATTGTTTGATCATTATCGGGCACGGAGACATTGTTTCCATTAATCGTAATGGTAAACGTAGCGTTTGACTTATTTAAAAGCGCATCAGTAAGAACGGCATCAAAAACATATACACCTTGGTATATCGTTCCTTCATCATAGTCAGCAATCACACCATTTTTAGTAGAATTTCGTTGAGTTATATTTGCAGCAACGTCAAATGTACTTTTGCCTTCTTTATCTACGTAGCCATAAACACCATTCTTTTTAATAACAGCAAGTCCTTCACAAAAATCATGTAATGGCTCAAATTCTGCAGGTTTATCAAAAATAAAGGGAACAACTTCCTGCCCACTTGCATTTATATATCCACATTTCCCATTTTTGACAGCTGCCACCAATCCTTCTTTAAAAGAAGCGACGGTATCATATTGGCAAGGAATTACATTATTGCCCTCTTTATCAACAAAGCCCCATTTCTGGGAAGTTTTAACAGCTGCTAACCCTTCTGAAAAGTCTTTAGCTCTTTTATAAACAAAAGGAATTACAATTTTTCCCTGTTTATTTAAAAAACCTGCCATTCTATTTCTCATCACCATAACAAGTCCCTCATGGAAATCATTCGCCTCATCAGGAGCTCCATACTCTCCCCAATCATCCATAACTCCATTATCGTAATAATTACTCGAATGATATGAGCATGGTATGACAAAGGTTCCTAAAGGATTCACATATCCCCACAGGTGTCCTTTGCATACTGCAGCCATTCCATCTGAGAAATTCTGTATGACATCATAATTACATGGTACAACAACCTTGCCATTCAAATGTCTTAATCCCATCTTTTCGTCTTGTGAGAATATAACTATTTTGTCTTGGAATTCAAGTTCATTACCAGTCAGTACTTTGCCGGTTTTATCAATATAATTTTCCAAATCAACTAAGGCAATACCATTCTTAAAATCACCAGCTATGCTAAACTTTGCAGGAATAACCTCGTTTCCCATCTTGTCTATATAACCATATACTGGTGAGTCATACTCATCTGTACGCAATGGCAAAGCAGCCAAACCTTCCGAGAAACTTATTTTATTAGCACCTTCCACAGAAGATACTTTGTACTTGATAGGAATGACTACTTTTCCTTCTAAATCTATATAGCCACACCTAAACTGATCATCTTCACCTCTATTTGCCACCCAAGCTCTTCCTTCTTTAAAATCAGCGACATCGTCATATTTTGCAGGAACTATCACATTACCCATTTTATCTATAAAGCCATACTTTTCGTTTTTACAAAACCAGGCACGCCCCTCATGGAAGTCTCCTATCATATTGCAACCCTTTACCATCTCTGCTATTTTATTTATAGAAGAGCCATTGGACATTTCATTCAAAGCATAAACACCATCTACAGAAAAGAAGACGACACAGAAAGTAAAAGCCATACGCAAATCCAAAATTCTTTGGTGTTTTTTCAGCTTAAGGCTTGTATTTCTAATTGCGTTTGCAAAAACCAAAGCACATGACCGAAATGTGGTCATAAAAAAGGAAACAATTGTCAAAATGACAGATACTAATTTTCGGATTTTCATCATTTACGAATTTAATAGTTTAACATAATTATTCACAGAGCCTACTATAGTAAGCGATTGTCAGGTCAGAAGGTCAAAAGGTATAGACAGAAAAAGGCGTGGACCTTTCACTTCGTCTACGCCTCCTGAGGTATCGCCAAACACCATAAGCCACATAATACGAGTAAAAGCCCACGCCGTATTGCAGACGTGAGCGTATAACTTTTACTCTTGGGCTTCTTTTAAATTTGGCGATTTTCAGAAAGCAAGAACAAAAAGCTAACGCTTCATTTTTCCTATATGTCTTTATTTGTTTATGTCATATTCTACAATTTAATTGTTTAACATACCGCAAATATATAGAAAACCATCCACACTACCAAACTATTCTGAAACTTTTTTATTTATTCCAAAATAAGTCCAATAGCTTATACGACGTGGGCTATATAGTTTTTTCATCGAGGGCAAAGGTACAAAATTAAAATGGAAACAGAAGAAAGGTTTCCGACCATTTCTTCCATTTCCATTTTTTCGCTTTAAGGATTCGCCTTTTTACCATTATCCTGCATCTTACCAAACACATATCCTACTACACTCTGAAAATTATTCTCTGCATAAGCAAAGAGCAATGATTCCTCCACTTCCGGATACTTTGCATGAAAGTCTGAGGTTATCTTTATAACCTGATGATGAAATTCTGTACTCTTGGTCTTCCAAGCCAAACCTACCGCCGGTGAAGGAAAGATGGAATCGCAAAAAGAACTTATTGTCTGTCTATAAGCTTTATCCAATGCGGCATCCATCTCCTTTTGCCAATTTTGACTTTTTGCATTCTGCCGGACAGTCGAAACTGCCGGACGAGAATTCTGTACAACAATGGGATTTGCAGTTGGATTCTTTGATTTCTGCGGATTCTGGATGAGATGTTTAGTTGTATCAGCCTCCTCCTGAACTGACGTATTTTTCATTGCCGGATTCGGCACTGAAGAGAACTTGAACACGAAAAAAAGCAATAGAAAGGAAAATACCACAATGGTTATAGATGCAACCCACATCATATTTTTTCTTACAATCTTCTTTGTTGCCAAAGCTGCCTTTAAATCTGCAATGCTCGGATAACGGTCTTGAGGATTTTTATTCAAACACCTTTTTATCACTTTATTATATATAGAAGGATGAGGCAACAATTCCAATATTTTACCTACAGCATAAATATCTGTTCTAACATCCACCTTCCTACCGGCAAGCTGTTCTGGTGCAGCATACTGCGTAGTATATCCAGTAGAATCAACAAAAGTATCGGAATAACAGCAGCCCAAATCTACCACCTTTACATCACAACCAATGCGAGTCAACATGATGTTCTCTGGTTTCAAATCGAGATGAAGGACCTGATTGTCATGAAGATATTGCAAAGCACTTAATAATTGACCAACAAACTTATCAAAATGTTCTGCATCTTCAAAGTATGTAGGATGATTTTTCAAGAAAGCCAACAAGTCCTCTCCATCTACATACTCCATTAAGATTTCATCATCATGAAAAGAGACATACCTTACAATATTGGGATGCTCTAATCGAAAACCTATTTCAAATTCTTTCCGTAAAGCCTCCCGAAAAAGGATATTGTCCTCGTGCTCTTTTTTTAACTTTTTCAAAAAATGAAGTTTACCATATATCTTCACACGATAAACCTCACATATAAAGTTTGAAACGGGCAGGGGTTCTGCCAAACATGACTGTTGATTATCAGAAAAACAAGAATAATCCATCATTTCTCTATCAGCTTTAACGTATCTATTCCTGAGACAACGGCAGCAGAATAGGGACCCAGACATTCATCTCCCCGATAAACATTCCTTGCATAAAAAGGATGATGCAGGATAAAATTCTGGATTTGCAAACGATCACCAAGTTCCAATTTGTTTCCCTCTCGCTCTACCACAACAAAATAATCATCTCCCACATACTCAAAAACTACATGCCGGTCAGGCGAATAAGTCAAATCAATCCGATCACCTACAGACAGACTGGAGGAACGTATTTCATCTTTAGGACTATTGAAACCAGAAGTGCAGCGTGCTTCTTGATGTATCACATCCCTCCAATGAGCATACCCAAGATATTTTGCCAACACTTCAAGGGTGCTGGCATGAGGAGTACGCTCATCATTTGCAAATCCTAAAAGGCGCTTTAGAGTTGTTGCACCAATATGGATTCCTAAATTACTCTCTATATCAAGCGAGAGAAATTCACAGTCAGACGGCAAATACAAATCATTCCCCGACTTTTTCCGTAACTTCTTTATTATATATTCAGGTAATCGCATAGTTTTCGTTTTTTAGTATTATCTTGAACCATAGTTCACTATGCTACAAGACAAAAAATCATCAGTTTTCCAAGACCTCAGAGACACCTATTTATTTGCCGATTGACTCAACACATAGTTATGTCGCCCTAAGTGGCGGTAAAGGTAAGTATTTTTTTGCTTCTATGCAAGAAGATAAGTAAAAAAAACGAAACATCGAAGTGCTGTTTTGGTACTTTGTAGGGATTTTCCTTTTACAATTAGGGAATTATCCCCATGTTTAAACAATGGAAAGGAGTAACTTTGCACTGACTCTATAAAAGATAAGAGCTCTACTTTCAAAAAAAGGGAAGTTAGAGAAGTGCTATAAACACCAACCTTCAAAAACAGTAAAGACAATGAAGAGAAATGAAGTAATGGCAATTATCGCCACCAGCCTGATGCTCTTTGCCTTATGCCTCTCGGCTTCGGCTAAAGACAGAAACGAGAAAGTGATCAACAACAGTACAAGAATTGACGATGACAACAACCGCAAACCAACGGTTACGGTTTGTCCGGAACGTCCTACCCCACCAACTCTCGGTCCGGCATTCTGTCCCGAAGAGGGAACACGCTATGGCTACAGTCTCAGCAACCAAAGCTTCTCCATACTATATAATAAGGTGAAGAAGGCATCGTTCGATGACAACAAGTTCGACCTGATAGAGGTCGCCAGCTTAGGATGCTACTACTCCTGCTCACAGGCTGTCAGACTGATGAAGATTTTCACCTTTGACGACGAACGGCTGAAAGCACTCTCCATGATGGCGCCCCACATCGTTGATCCTCAGAATGCGACCGACATCTATAAACTGTTCTGCTTTGACAGCGATAAGGAAAAGGCTGGAAAAATCATGAGAAAGTGTAAATAATTGTTCCCCCTCACGACCCTACTCCATCGTGGAAATCGTGACATCAGAGAAATCATTCATATAGTCGAGCATACAAAGGGTATGGAAACCGCGTTTCGCCTTCAGTTCCATGCTCACCTCCAAAAACTCGCCCTTGGACGTGCGACGGTCTTTCAACTCATAAGAATGGATTTCTACATTGTCTTGTTTCAGACTCTTGATGAGCTGCTTCACACTATCTATCGAGGGAGCCGTAAAGGACAACTCAATCGTGGTGGTTCCCAACTGTGGTATCAGATAGTTGAGCACCTCAAGTCCCAGGAGCACCATCGCGGTCGTGATGACGGCGGCGACAAACATGCCCGTTCCGCAAGCCAGACCTATGGCTGCTGTCACCCATAAGCCGGCAGCGGTGGTGAGTCCTCTCACCACATTCTTCTGGAAGATGATGGTTCCTGCACCTAAGAAGCCGATGCCCGACACCACCTGGGCTGCTACACGGGAAGAGTCTTTCAGGTCGACGCCAAAACCATATTGCGACACCACACAGAAGAGGGCACTTCCCAAGGCTACCAGGAAATGGGTGCGAAAGCCTGCCTCCTTGGCACGATACTCACGCTCTATACCTATCGCTCCGCCCAAGACCATAGCCAACGTCAGCCTTACCATCAGTTCCATATAAGTTGCATCCATAATTGTATTTTTTTTGTTTGTAATTTGCGGCCAAATATAAGCAAAAATTACGGGAAAACAACTTCCATCTGCCACTTTTTTGTCCGACAAGCACATTTTTTCTCTTTATTTGCCATTTCAACGTTACTTTCTTGCGAAAATTGACTTTTTATTTGTATTTTTGCAAGCAGACAGAAAAGATTAATACATTATATAATAAACATGGCAACAGTTGACGACAAGAAGATTATCTTCTCTATGGTGGGAGTATCCAAGATTATCCCACAAAATCAGAAACAAATTCTGAAGAACATCTACCTATCGTTCTTCTACGGAGCAAAGATCGGTATCATCGGTTTGAATGGTGCCGGTAAATCTACGTTGATGAAAATCATCGCAGGACTTGAGCAACCTACCCAGGGTGAGGTGGTTTGGAGCCCAGGCTACTCTGTGGGCTACTTGCCTCAGGATCCTCCGCTCGACGAGAACAAGACCGTGAAGGAGAACGTGATGGAGGGTGTGCAGAAAATATACGATGCACTCGCTGAATACGAGGACATTAACAATAAATTCGGACTCGAGGAATACTATGGCGATCCCGACAAGATGGACAAGCTGATGCAGCGACAGGCCGAGGTGCAGGACATCATTGATGCTACCGACGCCTGGAACATCGACTCTAAGCTGGAGCGTGCGATGGATGCACTGCACTGTCCTCCCGGCGACTGGCCCGTAACCAACCTCTCGGGTGGTGAGCGCCGTCGTGTGGCTCTCTGCCGTCTGCTGCTGCAGAAGCCTGATGTCCTCCTGCTCGATGAGCCTACCAACCACTTGGATGCTGAGAGTATCGACTGGTTGGAGCAGCACCTGCAGCAATATGAGGGAACAGTCATCGCCGTCACTCACGACCGATACTTCCTCGACGATGTGAGCGAGTGGATATTGGAACTCGACCGTGGCGAGGGAATCCCATGGAAGGGCAACTACTCGTCATGGCTCGACCAAAAGACCAAGCGAATGATACAGGAAGAGAAGACTGCCTCTAAGCGCCGCAAGACGTTGGAGCGCGAGTTGGAATGGGTACGCATGGCACCTAAGGCCCGACAGGCTAAGGGTAAGGCCCGTCTGAACTCCTACGAGCAGATGCTCAACCAGGAGCAGAAGGAACGCGAGGAGAAACTGGAGATCTTCATCCCCAACGGTCCTCGCTTAGGCAACAAGGTGATCGAGGCTCAGCACGTAAAGAAGGCTTTCGGAGAGAAGGTGCTCTTCAATGACCTCAACTTCATGCTTCCTCCTAACGGCATCGTGGGTGTCATCGGTCCTAACGGAGCCGGTAAGACTACCCTCTTCCGCCTCATCATGGGACTGGAGCAGGCCGACGGCGGCAACTTCGAGGTGGGTGAGACCGTGAAGCTTGCCTATGTGGACCAGCAGCACAAGGACATCGATCCTCAGAAGACGGTTTACGAAGTCATCTCGCAGGGCAACGAAACCTTGCGTCTTGGCGGACGTGATGTGAACGCACGAGCCTATATCTCGCGATTCAACTTCTCGGGAACCGATCAGAGCAAGCTCTGCAGTGTGCTTTCGGGTGGTGAGCGCAACCGCCTGCAGTTGGCCTTGGCGCTGAAGCAGGAAGGCAACGTGCTTCTGCTCGATGAGCCTACCAACGATATCGACGTGAATACGCTGCGCGCCTTGGAGGAAGGTCTGGAGGCCTTTGCGGGATGTGCGGTTGTCATCAGTCACGACCGTTGGTTCCTCGACCGTATCTGTACTCACATCCTTGCCTTCGAGGGTAATGGTGAGGTCTTCTTCTTCGAGGGAAGCTACTCGGAGTACGAGATCAACAAGGCCCGCCGTCTTGGCGATACTGAGATCAAGAAGGGTCGCTATCGCAAGTTGATGGAAGAATAAAAGTATAAGAATAAAAAATCAGAGAAAATGAAAAAGTTAATGATTATCTCACTGGCTCTTGTATCAATGTTTACAAGCGCCAACGCCCAACTCTTGTATAAGATTTCGGGCAAAGACCTTAAGTCACCATCCTACATCGTAGGAACTTATCATCTGGCACCCGTCAGTTTCGTCAATGCCATAGAGGGTATCCCTGACGCTCTCACCAATACCGAACAGGTATGCGGAGAGCTCGACATGGAAGATATGAAGAAACCAGAGAGTGTACAGAAAATGGCAGCTGCCATGCTGCTCCCTTACGGCAAGAAACTCAAGAGCATGCTTACCGAAGAAGAGTACACACGACTCAACAAGTTGCTCAAGGACCTGACAAGTGCCGATATGAGCAACCCTATCGTGGAGGCTAAGTTTGGCAACATCACACCGCAGGCTCTCAACACACAGCTCACCCTGCTCATGTCGCTCAAGCATGCCCGTGGCTTTGACCCTACACAGTCGTTCGACGACTACTTCCAGAAGTTTGCCAAGCGCAACCACGAGCCTGTCATCGGTCTTGAAACGGTTGACAAGCAGATAGAGGTGCTCTTCAAGAGTATTCCTCTCGAGCGCCAGAAGCAACTCCTGATGTGCCTCGTCGACAACACGGAATATTACAACATGGTAACGCAACGCCTCAGCGACGCCTACTTCGCTCAGAACATGAAGCAGATAGAAGAGGTGATCAGCGAGAAGCGCAACGACAGCTGCGACGACACGAAAGAGGAGTATGCCATCATGTTCGACAACCGCAATGCTGACTGGGTGGCAAAAATGCCTGCCATCATGAGCGACAAACCAACCTTCTTTGCCGTAGGTGCCGGTCATCTGCCAGGCGAAAAGGGTGTGCTCAACCTCCTCAAGCTGGCTGGCTACGAGGTAGAGGCTGTGAAATGATTTTCAAAACAAACAACTATATGAAGAAACTATTTTTATCTCTCGCTTTTCTGCTCCCCATGATGGGAACGATGGCGCAAACCCAGGTAAAGACGGCCGAGGGTATCCTCGAAGGAAAAGACCTCTCGGGCATCAAGGTATTTAAAGGTGTTCCGTTTGCTGCTCCTCCTGTGGGCAACCTCAGATGGAAGGCTCCGCAGCCAGCAAAGCACTGGGACGGTGTGCGCGAGGCTAAAGAGTATGGACCTAATCCGATGCAGGAACCACTCTTCGGCGATATGAACTTCGGAACCAAGGTGAACAGCGAAGACTGTCTATACCTTAATATATGGACTCCTGCCAAGACGATGAAAGAGCATCTGCCCGTATTGATTTATTTCAATGGCGGAGGACTGATGGCAGGAAGCGGAAGCGAGGCTCGATATGCTGGCGACGCGATGGCGAGAAAGGGCATCATCTCTATCACCGCCAACTATCGCGAGGGTATCTTCGGTTTCTTCGCGCATCCACAACTCTCCAAGGAGACCACCTATAAAGGATCGGGCAACTATGGTTTCATGGACCAGGTGGCTGCCATAAAATGGGTGAAAGACAATATCGAGGCCTTCGGAGGCGACCCCAACCGCATCACAATCGTTGGCGAATCGGCCGGTTCGATGTCGGTAAGTGCCTTGATGGCTTCGCCTCTCTGCCAGGGTCTCTTTGCACAGGCCATGGGTTCCAGCGGCTCGGTCATGGGATTCAAAAAGGTGCTTACCCTAAAGGAAGCTGAGCAGAAGGGTGTGGAAATGGCACAGAAAATAGCTGCACAGATGGTCGGTAAGACCGATAAGACAAAGGGAAAGGCAAGCAAGAAGAAAGCCCCTAAGGCTGACATCGACATGCTTCGCAACCTTCCTGCTGAAGAGCTGCTGAAGTTGGCTTCCGTCAAGTCGCTCCCCGCGTACAACATCGACGGATATTTCTTCGTAGAGCAACCAGAAGAGACTTTCGCCAAAGGCAACCAGACCAAGGTGCCTCTGCTCGTGGGCGGCAACAACCAGGAGATGACACCATTGGCTGTACTGATGGGCAAACAGCCTACGGTGGAGAACCTGAAGGCTGGTGCCAAAGCTACTTTCGGCGAAGAGAACATAGATGAATTGTTCCGTCTTTACGGCATCACTACCGACAAGGATGTGCTGGAGCAACCGGGTGTGAACTTGGCTTCTGACATCTTCCTCGACTATTCCACATGGAAGTGGGGCAACATGCACAAGCTGACAAGCGGACAGCCCGTTTACCGTTATCGCTATTGTCATCCCCGTCCTGCCATGGCCATCAAGGGAAAGGTGGCTGCCCTGGCTGGTGGTGTGATAGACGCCAAGGAGGGTGAGGCTCCTGCCCCACAGGACAAGGGTGCCGTACACTCTGCCGATATCGAGTATGCCATGGGCACTCTGCCTACCAACCGTATTTACAACTGGCAACCTGCCGACTACATGATAAGCGACATCTTCAGCCAGTACTACATCAACTTTGTGAAGACTGGCAACCCCAACGGACTGGGTCTGCCTGAATGGCCTTCCACCAACGGTAAAGCCATCGCTCCTGTGCTACAGATCGACGAGAACACGGTGGTAAAGACCGATGCCCAGATGGAGAAGCGATATGAGTTTATCGACCAACTGTTCTGGAAGTAAAGCGGTCAAATGGTTCTCAAAACCAATATAGAAATGAATATAAAATCAATAGGTAGTAAAATAAAAGGAAACCCCACGAAGATGGAGGGGACGGTATATTCGATACTTATCATTTGTGGCATTTCCCACTTTCTGAATGATATGATTCAGTCGATCATCCCCTCCATCTACCCCATCATCAAGGATAAGTTCGACTTCTCGTTCGCACAAATCGGAATCATCACCCTGATGTTTCAGATGGCGTCATCGATTCTGCAACCCTTTACCGGACTGTATGCCGACAAGCATCCACGTCCCTATGCCCTCTCCGTGGGTATGTGTTTCACACTCATCGGTCTGCTGATGCTGGCCTTCTCAGAAAATTATCTGCTGATTCTCCTCTCTGTGAGCATCGTGGGTTTAGGCTCATCCGTGTTCCACCCCACTGCATCACGAGTAGCCCAGTTGGCATCGGGAGGCAGGAAGAGTCTGGCACAGTCCATCTTCCAGGTAGGTGGCAACGGTGGCTCGGCGATAGGTCCTCTCCTTGCAGCCCTCATCATCCTGCCTTTCGGACAGCATGCCATCTCGTGGTTTGCCCTTGCCGCCTTGCTCGCCTCCCTTATCATGATCAGATTAGGGGCATGGTACAAGGCCCGGTTGGCGTATGTGGTGACGCATCCGCAGAAAAACGTCACCCTGAACAACGACATCTCGAAGCGGGCGAAATATGGGGCACTGCTCATCCTCGTGCTGCTCATCTTCTCGAAGTATTTCTATACCTCATGCATCACGAGCTACTTCACCTTCTTCCTGATCGACAAGTTTGGCATCTCGGTACAGGCTTCTCAGTTGTGTCTGTTTGTCTTTCTTGCCGCCTTTGCCATTGGTACTGTGGCTGGAGGTATGTTGGGTGATAAGTTTGGGCGCAAGTACGTCATCTGGTTCTCTATCCTCGGCGCGGCGCCCTTCGCCCTCATCATGCCCTTCGCCAACCTGTTCTGGACTCTCGTCTGCACCTTCCTTTCGGGATTGATCATTGCCTCGGCTTTCTCGTCTATCGTGGTGTACGCCACTGACCTGATGCCCGACAAGGTGGGTCTCATTGCCGGCATCTTCTTCGGACTGATGTTTGGTTTAGGAGGTTTGGGCTCCGCCTTCTTCGGATGGTTAGCAGACAAGACCAGCATCGAGTTCATCTTCCAGGTAAGCGCCTTCCTGCCTCTGCTCGGCATCATTGCCGGATTCCTGCCTAACACGCAAAAGAAGAGGAAATAAGGGATAGTTTTTTGGGGAGGAGTTAAAGGAGATAGAGGAATTAAGGAAGTTAAAGAAGTTAAAGGAGTTAAAGAAGTTAAAGGAGTTAAAGGAGTTAAAGGAGTTAAAGGAGTTAAGACAAATGCCTTTGTGGACATGAAATTAAACATTTCAAGTATCGCACTGGGTCAAGCACGGGCTGAAGGCCCAAGCTCATATTAGCAGCACGCCCTGAAAGGGCAGAAGCTCTTAGCCCAGGGCAGCGCCCTGGGTATAATGCCAATCTGCAAGGCGCCCTGTAAGGGCAAAAGCTTTGTAAATTGCCACGAGTTTTAAAGCTTTTGCCCTTACAGGGCGACAGGTTTGCGCACAAAATAACCCAGGGCGATGCCCTGGGCTAAGAGCTTCTGCCCCTTCTATTATATTTGCACTTGGAAAAATAAAGAGGTAAAAATCTTTATATCTGCAAATTATTGTTAACTTTGCAGGAAAATAGATAAGTACAATAAAAAAGAAGAATACTCCATACCCAGCGTTAACCCTGTGCCCCTTCTAGCATAGTAAAGGCTTAGCCCTGTTTTGGGAACTGGATATTTTCTGAGCAGAAGCTTGAGAGTAAATTAGCCTGCTTGTGTAGAACAAGACAGGACTCGTAGTATAGTTGTAGCCGCTCAGAACGGAGCACCCTTCTTAT
>CDZB01073197.1_pt1 | contig 37451 bp, 25 predicted proteins | sample 554961 | NCBI WGS metagenome assembly CDZB01 (sample SAMEA3182106, study PRJEB8094) | gut metagenome | biome: human; feature: gut; material: Stool; isolation source: human stools | place: Canada | collected 2013-02-26
GAACACGATGATGGCGATGTTGCCGGAGTCGGACACGGTGGTGACGATGCCGTTATCGCCTTCCACCAGCTGGACCAGCGTCTCCCAGGGCTGGAAGTTGCTGACCAGCAGAGCGCCTACCAGGCAGCCCAGGAACAGAGAGGAATACACTTCCTTGCTGATCAGGGCCAGCACGATGGCCACAATGGGGGGCAGCAGGGACCAGAAGGTGCCTGCGAACGGGGTGGTCGCGTCCTCAATGAGGATAGGTGCATCTTTATAGCTGATGCCCAGAATGACCAACAGCACGATAAAGATACCCAACGCAACGAAATACGCGATTTTGGTACTTTTCTTTTCCATGTGTGTGATTTACCTCCTCACAAAATGTGCTTTCATCTTAGCCGGTTTTTAGCAGATTGTCAACGTTTCAGCAATCTGGAGGGCGGGTAATTTTGAACAAATTATGAATCGCACTTTCTCCCTTTTCCCCAATTTCGGGCTGATTTTTCGGCTTCTTGTCGGCATTTTGCCTTTTCTTAACATAGCCTTAGCGGGTATCCGTATCCGCTTTTCTGCCTGTTTATAACCCGATTTCGTCCACATGGCCGGTATTTGTAGTGAAATATCGCTATCGTATTTTCGCTCGCGTTAAGATATTTATGCGGTTCAGTGTTTTATAAGCGCGCAAAAAATGGGAAGTCCCTGCGGACTTCCCATTTTTTGCGCGGTTCGGTATAGGAGGACGCCTTACTTGGCAGCCAGAGCCTTGTCGGCCTCGGCCATCTCCTGGAAGATGCCCTGATGCTTCTTGGCCATGATGGCCTTGATGACCAGCAGGGTGGCCACCATCAGCACCGCGGCGATGATGAGGCAGATGACCACGTTCTGGATCAGGCCGGCCAGAATGAAGCTGACAAAGGAGACGCCAGCCACGGTCAGCGCATAGGGGATCTGGGTGAACACATGGTTCAGGTGGTAGCAGTGGGCACCGGCAGAAGCCATGATGGTGGTATCGGAGATGGGGGAGCAGTGGTCGCCCATAACGCCGCCGGCGCAGGCCGCCGCCAGACCGATGGTGCACAGCACAGGCTGCTGATCGTAGTTGAACACCTGGACCACGATGGGGGCCATGATGCCGATGGTGCCCCAGGAGGTACCGGTGGCGAAGCCGATGGCCGCGCCGATGATGAAGATCATGGCGGGCAGGAACTTAGCCAGGCTACCGGCGCCGGACATGGCGCTGATGACGAAGTCGGCGGAGTTCATGCCGTAGCGGGTCAGGCCGCACAGCGTCCAGGCGAAGGACAGGATCAGGATGGGGGAGATCATCTGGATGAAGCCCTGAGGCACGGACTCGAAGGACTTCTCAAAGCCGATGGAGCCCCGCAGCCAGTAGTACACATAGGTGAACACCAGAGCCAGCATGGAGCCGATAGCCAGGCCCGCGCCGGAGGAGGCGTCAGAGAAAGCGGAAGCGAACGCATGGTAGTTGCCGCTCTCGGTATCGAAGTAGCCGCCGGTGTAGATCAGGCCGATGATGCAGGTGGCGATCAGAACCACCACGGGCAGGATCAGGTCGATAACGGAGGACTTGCCCTTGGAGCCGGTCTCGTAGTCGTCAGCGCCGGCGAAGGGACGCTCGGGGGTGGTGAACAGGTCGTCCTTGACCTGCGCGTTGTACTCATGGGTCAGCATGGGACCGTAGTCGATGTTCAGGATGGAGATGACCACGATCATCAGCAGGGTCAGCAGGCAGTAGTAGTTCCAGGGGATCTGGGCTACAAACAGCTGGATTCCGTTGACGCTGTCGGACTGGACGTAGCCGGACACGGCGGCAGCCCAGGAGGACACGGGAGCGATCATGCAGACGGGAGCAGCCGTGGAGTCGATGACGTAGGCCAGCTTGGCGCGGGAGATCTTGTGGGACTCGGTGACGGGACGCATCACGGCGCCCACGGTCAGGCAGTTGAAGTAGTCGTCGATGAAGATCAGCACGCCCAGCAGCATGGTCATCAGCTGTGCGCCGCCGCGGGTCTTAACGGACTTCTTGGCCCAGCGGCCGAACGCCTCGGAGCCGCCGGTCTTGTTCATCAGGTCCACCATGATGCCCAGCACCACCAGGAACACGATGATGGCGATGTTGCCGGAGTCGGACACGGTGGTGACGATGCCGTTATCGCCTTCCACCAGCTGCACCAGCGTCTCCCAGGGCTGGAAGTTGCTGACCAGCAGAGCGCCTACCAGGCAGCCCAGGAACAGAGAGGAATACACTTCCTTGCTGATCAGGGCCAGCACGATGGCTACAATGGGGGGCAGCAGGGACCAGAAGGTGCCTGCGAACGGGGTGGCCGCGCCTTCCACAATGATGGGAGCGTCCTTGAATGTGAAGCCGAGGATCGCCAGCAGCACCACAAAGACACCCAGCGCAACGAAATACGCTATTTTGGTACTTTTCTTTTCCATGTGTGTGATTTACCTCCTCACAAATTGTTCTCTCATCATACCTGCCTGTTAAGATATTGTCAACCTCTTAACGTCATATTCCATTATTTTAACAAATTGTAAACACGCTTTTCCGTCATTCTCACAAATTTTCAGGCTCCGTGCTTGGGAAAACCTGCATTTTCCTCTCCCCCGCTTTTTGTATTTTCCCTGTAAAATCAAGGCTTTTTGTTACGTCAGCGCATAAAAGTATGCCGGAGCAAGCTGCTCCGGCATACGAATTTTGTATGTATTTTGTCGTTAATTCCGCGTTAAGACTGTTTAGAATCCGCGTTAAGACTGTTTAGAAGAAGAACTGCTTGATCTGCCCGTACAGCACCAGCAGCAAGCCCAGCGGGGCAACATAGCGGACGCAGACGTTGTAGAACTTAAAGGCGGTAAACTTGTTGCCGCACTGCTCGATCTCATCCTTGACCACATCCGTACCGATCTCATAGGCCACCATGAAGGTCATCAGCAGCGCTCCCAGCGGCATCATGACGCCCTCCGAGACGGCATCCCAGAAATCAAGCCAGTCGGCAGCCCAGGCCTTCGGCTCCGCAATTCCCAGCAGATCCGCAGGCGAGAAGTTACTGTTACCCAGCGCGTCCGCACAAACCAGAATGCAGCCCAGGCTGACAGCAGCCGCAGCAATGAGGGTATATACCTTGCGCTTGTCTCCCTTGCCCTCGTCACGGGCTTTGTCAACGAAGTGCGCTACGATGACCTCCAGCAGGGAGATGGAGGAGGAGATGGCGGCGAACACCACCAGCAGGTAGAAGAGAATGCCGAAGAGCGGGCCCATACCGCCCATACGGCTGAACACATTCTGCATGGTGACGAACAGCAGGCCGGGGCCGCCCAGATCGCCGTTGGGGTCGAGGGCGAAGCGGCCGGGCAGCACGCACAGAGCCGCCATGAAGGCCACGATGGAGTCCATGATAACGATCAGCAGGCCGTTCTTCTGAATGTTCTCTTTCTTGCCCAGATAAGAGCCGTAGGTGATCATAGCGCCCATGCCCAGAGACAGGGAGAAGAACATCTGGCCGCCGGCGGTGGCAAATACCTGGAAGATGTTGGGTGCTTCTTCGATCACGCCGTTCGCAACAGCCCAGCCGGGAACAAACATATACTTCAGGCCGTTCACCGCGCCGGGCAGGGTACAGGCGCGGATGATGCAGATCAGCAGCGCGACAAACAGTGCGGGCATACCCACGGAGCAGACCTTCTCGATACCGCCGCCCACGCCGCCGAGGACTATGAGCATGGTCAGCGCCACGAAGATCAGGCCATAGATAACAGCCTCGGTGGGGTTGGCGATCAGAGCCGACCAGGCCTCGGCGCCAACGGAAGTGCCATTGGCTGCCGCAGCCTCAGCAAATACATTTGCACCAAAACCGGCCTTGAGCAGGTCGCCCACATTGAGAATGACATACTTGATGCAGTAGCCGCCCAGCGCGCAGTAGAAGAACAAAATGAAAAATGCGGATGCGATACCCATCCAGCCCATCCATTTGAACTTCTTGGAGACCATCCTGTACGCCTCGACCGCGCCCTTGCCGGTCTTACGGCCGATGGCAAGCTCACTGATCATCACGATGAAGCCGGTGGTGACACCCAGGAAAATATACACCATCAGGAACGTGAAGCCGCCATTGGCACCCATCTTATAGGGGAAGCCCCAGATGTTGCCCAGACCGACCGCCGAGCCGACCGCGGCCATCAGGAATCCGAAATTGGATCCAAAGCCTTTTCTTTCTTCCATATCTTCTCTCCTTACGATTTCCCCCGCCATCCCAGCGGGCGTATTTGTATCTTACCGCGAGAAAAAAGTCTTGTAAATAAGAGTAAACGTTTCTTAACGTCCGCTTCCCGAAAGTCATATTTTCCTTTATTTACAACATATAAAAGCCCCGTGAAGTGTCGATTTTCGTCGCCGTCTTTTTTCTTGTAGAGAAACTCACAAATTGGAAAGAAGCACCCCTCCTCGAGGGGTGCTTCCGGTTTGATCCGGTTGTTATGCGGCGCTCAGTCGCCCTCCCGCATGCGGTAGCCCACGCCCACCTCCGTGAAGATGTACTGAGGGTTGCCGGGGGTAGGTTCGATCTTGCGGCGGATGTTGGCCATGTTTACCCGCAGGATCTGGTTGTCAGTCTTGGCCTTGGGGCCCCACAGCTCGCGGATGATGAAGTCGTAGGTCAGGACCTTGCCGGCGTACTTGCCCAGCAGGGCCACGATCTTGTACTCGTTGACGGTGAGACCGGCGTTTTCGCCGTGCATCAGTACCTGATGCTTGTCGTAGTCGATGGTCAGGTCGCCGGTGACGAACTTGCCGGACTGGGCGATCTGGGTATTGGACAGGGTGGTGCGGGTGTGGCGGATGGCGGTGCGGATGCGGGCCAGCAGCTCCGACGTGCCGAAGGGCTTCACCAGATAGTCGTCTGCGCCGTAGTCCAGGGCCTCCACCTTGTCATGCTCGTGATTTCTCGCGGAAACCACCACCACCGGCAGATTGGACCACTTGCGCACGGACTTCAGCACCTCCATGCCGTCCATGTCCGGCAGTCCCAGATCCAGCACGATCATGTCCGGGCAATGGGAGGCGATCATGGTCAGGGCCTCCTCGCCACTGCGGACGATGATGGTGTCGTAGCCGTTGGCCGTGAGGATCATGGAGATGAAGTTGCTGATGGACTGCTCATCCTCCACGATCAGGACCTTGTCTTTAATCTTCATCGTCGTCTCCTTTCATGGGCAGCGTCACGGTAAAGCACGCGCCGCCGTCTTTTTTATTCTCCCCCCGTATCGTCCCGCCGTGGGCCAGCACCACCGTCCGGCACACGGACAGGCCGATGCCCATGCTGCGTTTGCCGTCGCTGCTGCGGTCACTGCGGGCCGCTCCGTCGAATAGCTTATTCAGAAGGTGCAGCGGGATGCCCCTGCCGTTGTCGGCCACAGTGAACACCGCATCGCCCCCCTGCTGGGACAGCGTCACATCGATACGGCTGGTGCCGCCGTGGATCACGGCGTTTTCCATCAGGTTCACCAGCACCTGCTCGATGAGCAGCGGGTCCATGGGCACCATCATCAGCTCATGGGGCACCGACACATGTACCTCCACGTCAGGGTAGTGCTTCTGCGTCTTGGCCACGGCGCTGCCGATGACCTCCTCCGCCGCCTCCGGCGCCTTCTTGACCCGCGCCTCCTCGGAATTGTGAATGCGCGTGATGGACAGCAGGTTCTCCACGATGCGGATGAGCCACTGGGCGTCCTCGTTGGTGGAGCGCAGCAGCTGCTGCCGCTGCTCCTGCGTCAGCTCGCCGTCCTGCTCCAGCAAAACGTTGGTAGCTCCCACGATGCCGGTCAGCGGGGTGCGGATGTCGTGGGACACCGCCCGCAGCAGGTCGGCGTACATCTTCTCCCGTTCCGCCTCGCGGCGGACGGTCTCCGTCTGCTTGGCGCGGCTGGTGACAGCCGCCGTCAGCACGGAGATGGTCATCATCACCAGAAACGTCAGCGGAAATCCGGTCAGCGTGAAGCTGATGTGCCAGTAGGGATACGTGAATATGTAGTCCACGCTGAACACACCGGCCACGGCGGTGATGATACCCAGGATATAACCGTTGGTCCAGTAGGCCGTCAGGAACACGTCCAGCAGGAAGATCACCGCCACGTAGCTGGTGTCCCGGTGCAGGTCGATGTTCCGCAGGAACAGGCACAGCAGCACCGCCGCCAAATACAGCCCAAAGGCGATAGCCAGATCCCGTCCGGAGTAGGGCAGACCCAGACTGGCCGCGGTGCGCTCCCGCTTATCCTGGCTGCGCAGCCGGTCCCGATAGGCTTTCTTATCCACCGGCGCTCCCTCCCCTATATATGTCTGGCGCTATTGTATCACACTATCACGTTAAGAAAGCGTTAAAATGTCGTTAAGACTTACCCTTTTTTCTCTTTCTCCCTGGGCCGCTTGACAAGGTATCCCTGTATTTGCTATTCTATAGTATTGTATGTAAAGAGATGGCAGGCGGGGCGCTCCCCCGTCCGCCGGAAAAGAGGTAATCGCAATGTATGATGCCGTGATCATCGGCGGCGGCGCGGTAGGCTGCGCCGTGGCCCGCTGGCTCAGCCGCTACCGCCTGCGCATCTGCCTTTTAGAGCGTAGCGAGGACGTGTGCATGGGCACCAGCAAGGCCAATTCCGCCATCTGCCACGCCGGCTTCGATGCGCCGGTAGGCTCCGCCAAGGCGCGGTTCAACGTGGAGGGCTCCCGCATGATGGAGGCGCTGTCCCGCCAGCTGGACTTCCCCTACCGCCGCTGCGGCGCGCTGGTGCTGTGCTTCAACGAGACCGACATTCCCCGTCTGGAGGAGCTGAAGGCCCGTGGAGAGCGCAACGGCGTGGAGGGTCTGACCGTTCTGGACCGCGATGCCCTGCGCCGTCAGGAGCCCCGGGTCGCGCCGGAGGCTGTGGCCGCGCTGTATGCGCCTACCAGCGCCATTATCTGCCCCTTTGGCATGACCATCGCGCTGGCGGAGAACGCCGCCGCCAACGGCTGCGAGTTCCGCTTCGACACGGAGGTACAGCGCATCCGCCGTCAGAACGGCGGCTTCCTGCTGGAGACCAGCCGCGGCCCGCTGGAGAGCCGCACGGTCATCTGTGCCGCCGGTGTCCACGGCGACACGCTCCATAACCAGCTGTGTGAGAGTCAACTGCACATCGTCCCCCGCTGCGGCGAGTACTGCCTGCTGGACCGCCGCGATGGCGGCCTGGCGCGGCACACTATTTTCCAGCTTCCCTCCGCCATGGGCAAGGGCGTGCTGGTGACCCCCACGGTCCATGGCAACCTGCTGGTGGGCCCCACTGCGGAGGATCAGGAGGACAAGGGCTGCACCGCCACCACCTCTGCGGGCCTGCGCCGCGTGGCGGAGACAGCGTCGCGCAGCGTGCCGAACCTCCCCATGCGGGATGTCATCACCAGCTTTGCCGGGCTTCGCGCCCATCTGGTGGGTGGTGACGACGACTTCATCGTGGGTGAGAGCGCCGACGGCTTCTTCGAGGCTGTGGGCATCGAGTCACCGGGTCTGTCCTCCGCCCCCGCCATCGGCCGGTATCTGGCCGGACTGGCCGCGGAGAAGCTGGGCGCGGCGGAGAAAGATGACTTCATCGCGGAGCGCCGCGATATCCCCCGTCCCCGTGAGATGGACTTTGCCGCCCGACAGGCGCTGATAGAAAGAGACCCCGCCTACGCCACGGTGGTCTGCCGCTGTGAGGAGATCACCGAGGGTGAGATACGGGAGGCCATCCGCCGGGGCGCACGGTCGATGGACGGTGTGAAGCGCCGCGTGCGGGCCGGCATGGGCCGCTGTCAGGGCGGCTTCTGCACGCCGCGGGTGCTGGAGCTTCTCCACGAGGAGCTGGGGACTCCCATGACCGAGCTGACCAAATGCGGCGGCGAGAGCCGCCTGCTGGCGGGCCGCACCAAGGAGGTGCTCTCATGAAAACTGTACAGCTGGCCATCGTGGGCGGCGGTCCCGCCGGACTGGCCGCCGCCGCAGCCGCCTACGACGCGGGTCTGCGGGATATCCTCATTCTGGAGCGCAGCGGCGAGCTGGGCGGCATCCTGAACCAGTGCATCCACGCGGGCTTTGGCCTGCACACCTTTCATCAGGAGCTGACCGGCCCCGAGTACGCCCAGCGCTATATCGACGCCGTGCAGGAGCGGGGCATCCCCGCCTGGACGGACTGCATGGTGCTGGACATCACGCCGGACCGTGTACTCACCGTCACCGGCCGCGCCGTAGGCTTGCAGCAGATCAAGGCGCAGGCGGTGGTGCTGGCCATGGGCTGCCGTGAGCGGCCCCGAGGCGCGCTGAACATCGCGGGCACCCGCCCCGCCGGCATCTGGTCGGCGGGCACCGCCCAGCGCATGGTGAACATGGAGGGCTATCTGCCCGGGCGGCAGGTGGTGATCCTCGGCTCCGGCGACATCGGCCTCATCATGGCCCGCCGCATGACGCTGGAGGGCGCGGAGGTCAAAGCCGTGGCGGAGGTCATGCCCTATTCCGGCGGTCTGAAGCGCAACATCGTCCAGTGTCTGGACGATTTCGATATTCCCCTGTATCTGTCCACCACCGTGGTGGAGATCCACGGGCAGGAGCATCTCACCGGCGTGACGCTGGCGCAGGTGGACGACAAGCGCCTGCCCATTCCGGGTACGGAGCGGTACATCCCCTGCGACACCCTGCTGCTCAGCGTGGGTCTGCTTCCGGAGAATGAGCTGACCCGTCAGGCGGGCGCGGCGCTGGACGCCGTCACCGGCGGCCCCGTGGTGGACGAAACGCTGGCCACCTCCCTGCCCGGCGTGTTCGCCTGCGGCAACGTGCTGCATGTCCATGATCTGGTGGACTTCGTCTCCCAGGAGGCGGCCGCCGCAGGCCGCAGCGCCGCCCGCTTCGTGCTGGAGGGTGCAGAGAGCGGCGACAGCATCCGGCTGGAGGGCAAAAACGGCGTGCGCTACACCGTGCCCCAATCCCTGCATCGGGGCGGCGGGCCGGTGACGGTGCGCTTCCGCGTGGGACAGCCCTACCGCAGCGCGGCGCTGTGCGCCTATGCGGGGGACACGCTGCTCAAACGCATCCCCAAGCGCATCCTGACCCCCGGCGAAATGGAGAGCTTTCCCATTGACCCCGCCGCCATCCCCGACGGTGCGGACACCGTCACATTTGTGGTAGAGGAGGCGCAATCATGAAGCAGGAGCTGATCTGCATCGGCTGCCCCATGGGCTGCCAGCTCACCGCCGAAGTAGAAAACGGCGTCGTGACCTCCGTCACCGGCAACACCTGTCCCCGCGGCGACGCCTACGCCCGCAGGGAGTGCGTTGCGCCGGTGCGCACCGTCACCGGTACCGTGGCCATCGAGGGCGCGGCCCTGCCGGTGCTGCCGGTCCGCACCAACGGCGAGGTCCCCAAGACACAGGTCTTTGACGTGGCCCGCGCCCTCCGCACCGTCAAGGTCCAGGCCCCCATTGCCATCGGCGACGTGGTACTGCAAAACGTCTGCGGCACCGGCGTGGACGTGGTGGCCGCCAAGAACATGGCGCGAACCTGACCCTCGCCGTATGAGCGCAAAAAAAGAGACGCAGGCTTTCAGCCTGCGTCTCTTTTTCGCTTGCGGATCTTGTATGAACAGGGCGAAAAAGCGCCCATAAAAAGCAAAACGCCACGCACATGGCGTGGTGGTCATCCTTTGTGGGTGGGACGTTTACCGCTCGCTGACCTGCTGCCGGCAGTCGCCGAAGATCATATCGTCCAGATCGCCCATGATCCAGTTGTTCATCATAACACTATCACGCTCCTTTCTTCATTTGATTACACAGATAGTATATGCCGTTTTCGTCCCCTTTGCAACCCCAATTTTATACATATCTCACAATTTGTATTTGCTATTTTTTGATAGTTTGCACAATGGCACTTGCCGTCCATACCATATATAATGACTGCATACCATCGGTTGATAAGGTACGAACGTATTGGGGATATACTATGAGAGAGTTTCACGCCGGAACATTTGACATCGCCGTCATCGGCGCCGGACATGCCGGCATCGAGGCGGCGCTGGCGGCGGCGCGTCTGGGCATGCGCACCGTCTGCTTCACCATCGATCTGGACGCAGTAGGCAACATGCCCTGCAACCCCGCCATCGGCGGTACCGGCAAGGGTCATCTGGTGCGGGAGCTGGACGCTCTGGGCGGCGAGATGGCCCGTGCGGCGGACCGCGCCTGCATCCAGTACCGCATGCTCAACCGTGCCAAAGGCCCCGCAGTCTGGTCCCTGCGGGCTCAGGCGGACCGCCGGAAATATCAGCAGGTGATGAAGCACACGCTGGAACGGCAGGAGAACCTGACCCTGCGTCAGGCGGAGGTGACGGAGATCCGCTGCGAGGATGGCCGCGTGGCCGCCGTGGTACTGCGCACCGGCGCGGTATTCACCGTCCGCGCCGCCATCCTCTGCACCGGCACGTACCTGACGGGCCGCACCATCGTGGGCGAGTGCATCGAGTCCTCCGGCCCCGACGGCATGCATGCCGCCAACGCCCTGACGGCCAGCCTGCTGGCACTGGGCCTGCCCCTGCGCCGGTTCAAGACCGGCACGCCGCCGCGGGTGAACCGCCGCAGCATCGACTTTTCCAAAATGGAGATACAGGAGGGCGACCCCGCCCCCCTGCCCTTCAGCTTCACCACGGCCCAGCCGCCGGAGAACCGCGCCGTGTGCTACCTGACGTACACCAACGCCGAGACGCACCGCATCATCCGCGAGAATCTGGGCCGCAGCCCCATCTACTCCGGCGTCATCGAGGGCATCGGCCCCCGCTACTGCCCGTCCATCGAGACGAAGATCGTCCGCTTTGCGGACAAGCCCCGCCACCAGCTGTTCATCGAGCCCATGGGGCTGGACACCGAGGAGATGTACATCCAGGGGTTCTCCTCCTCCATGCCGGAGGAGGTGCAGCTTCAGATGCTCCACAGTGTGGCCGGACTGGAGCACGCGGAGATGATGCGCCCCGCCTACGCCATCGAGTACGATTGCATCGATCCACTGGCCCTGCGGCCCACGCTGGAGGTCAAGACCGTCTCCGGCCTGTACGGCGCGGGACAGTTCAACGGTTCCTCCGGCTATGAGGAGGCGGCGGCTCAGGGCTTCGTGGCCGGCGTCAACGCGGCCCTGGCCCTGAAGGGCCAGCCCCCCATGCTTCTCAAGCGCAGCGAGAGCTACATCGGCACCCTTATCGACGATCTGGTGACCAAAGGCACCCAGGAGCCGTACCGCATGATGACCTCCCGCTCCGAGTACCGGCTGGTGCTGCGGCAGGACAACGCCGACCAGCGTCTGTGCCCCATTGGCCATCGCATCGGCCTGGTGTCCGACGCGCGGCTTCAGGCCGTGGAGGAGAAGTACGCCGCCGTAGAGCGGGAGATCATGCGCCTGACCCACACCGGCGTGGCCGGCAGCGACACCCTCAACGCCCTGCTGACAGCCCGCGGCACCGCACCGGTAGCCGACGGTGCGCGGCTCATCGACCTGCTGCGCCGTCCGCAGGTGTCCTACGACGACCTGCGCCCCTTCGACCCTGCCGCGCCGGAGCTTCCCGGGGCGGTGCGGGAGCAGGTGGAAATATCCGTCAAATACGAGGGCTATATCCGCCGCCAGCAGCGGCAGGTGGAGGACTTCGAGCAGCTGGAAAAGCACGCCCTCCCCGACCGCATGGATTACAGTGCCATACAGGGCCTGCGTCTGGAGGCGCGGGAGAAGCTGGACGCGGTGCGTCCCCTGAATCTGGGGCAGGCCAGCCGCATCTCCGGCGTCTCACCGGCGGACGTGGGCGCGCTGATGATCTGGCTCCAGACCCATCGAGATAAGGAGGAATGACCATGGGTAAACTGCGATTTCTCTTTGCGCTGTGGATGGCCAAGCTGTCCATCCCCGCGCTGAAGATCACTCACCACAACGGCACGGACTTCCCCGGCAGCCTTGCCGTCAGACTGTGCCCCGACTTTCTGCGCTACGTGGGCAAGCCCAAAACCATCGTGGCCGTCACCGGCACCAACGGCAAGACCACGGTGTCCAACATGCTCAACGACATTCTGGAGGCCGGCGGCCGCCGCGTGCTGAACAACCGCGCCGGCAGCAACATCGTCTCCGGCGTGTCCACCGCCTTCATCCGGAACTGCGACCTGCTGGGCCGCGTGAAAAAGTGCGACATGGCGGTGCTGGAGGTGGACGAGCGCTCCGCCCCCAGAATTTACCCCTATGTGAAGCCGGACTACATCGTGGTCACCAATCTGTTCCGCGACTCCATCATGCGCAACGCCCACCCCGGCTACATCGCGGACATCCTGACCCGCTCCTTCCCCAAATCGTCCAAGCTGATTTTGAATGCCGACGATCTGATCTCCTGCTCCGTGGCGCCGGAGAACCCTCGGGTCTACTTCGGCATTGACCGCCTGCCCACCGATGTGACGGCGTGCGAGAACCTGCTGAACGACATGCGCATCTGCCCCCGCTGCGCCGGTCCGCTGCGCTATGAGTACCGCCGCTACCACCACATCGGCCGCGCCGTCTGCGAAAACTGCGGCTTCCACTCCCCGGACTGTGACTATCTGGCCACCTGCGTGGACGTGGCGGGCCGCACCATGACCCTCCGCGAGGGCGGGCAGGACTACCCCTACACCCTGATCGCCGACAGCATCCACAACATCTACAACATGGTGACGGTCATCGCCGTCCTGCGCCAGCTGGGCTGGTCCCACGCCGACATCGAGCAGCGCCTGTCCCGGGTAAAGGTGCTGGCCTCCCGCCTGTCGGAGGAGAAGATCGGCGGCGTCAATGTGATCATGCAGATGTCCAAGGACAAAAACGCCCTGGCCTGCTCCCGCAATTTTGACTACATCCGCTCCAAGCCCGGGAAGAAGGAGCTGCTGGTGATGATGAACTGCATGGGCGTGGCGAAGAGCTGGTCGGAAAACCCCAGCTGGATGTACGACACGGACTTCGAGTTCCTGAACAGCGACGATGTGACCTGCTTGGTCTGCGCTGGTCCCCGTGCCTACGACTACCGGCTGCGGCTGCTTCTGGCCGGCATCCCCGATGAAAAGATACGGCTGGAGGAGGATGAGTTCGCGGCACTGAAGCTGCTTCCCCTGCGCTCCGGCGACGACGTGTATATCCTCTACGGCGTGGACGGCATGCCGCTGGCGTTCCGCGTAAAGGCGAAGCTGAAGGAGATGCTGCTGGCAAAGGAGGATGGACAATGAGAGCTGAAATTCTGTTTCCGGAGGTCTGCAACCTCTACGGCGACCTGCAAAACGTGTACTACCTCCGGCGCTGCTGCCCCTCGCTGGAGATCGTGGAAACGGATCTCCACAGCCGTCCCCGCTTTCTGGACGGAGAGGTAACGCTGGTGTTCATGGGCAGCACCACCGAGCAGGGCCTGCGTCTGGCTGCCGATGCCCTGCGGCCCTACGCTGCGGACATCGCTGCCCGCGTGGATGCGGGCCAGCTGCTGCTTCTCACCGGCAACGCCCTGGACGTGTTCGGTCAGGCCATCGAAAGCGACAGCGCCGACACCATTGAGGGTCTGGGCCTCCTGCCCTGCCGCGCCCGTTACCAGATGATGAAGCGCCACAACAGCTTCTTCCTGGGCTCTTTCGAGGACATGGACGTGGTGGGCTTCAAAAGCCTGTTCGGCCACAGCTACGATGCGCCGGAGCGGGACGGCTGGTTCCGCGTCACCCGCGGCGTAGGCCGGAACCCCGACACACCGCTGGAGGGCTACCGCCGCGGCGGCCTGATGGCCACATACCTCATTGGTCCGCTTCTGATCCTGAATCCGCCGCTGTGCAAGTGGCTGCTGCGCCGGATGAACGCCCCCTCCGATGCCCTGGCCTTCGAGGAGGCCGCCATGGCCAGCTACGAAAAGCGTGTGGCGGAGTTCCGGCAGGAAAGCCGCAATTACCTCTATTGAGCCGCGCACACCCGCTCAACGCGCAAAAGCCTCCCCTGCGTCCCCCAAAAGCGCAAAAAAGAACCGCCCGCGGGCGGTTCTTTTTATCGTTTTCAGCCGGCTCAGATGTACTGGCGCATGCCCTCGGTGGCCACGTCCTCATCGGCGCTGACGGTGACGGTGAACTTCACCTCGTTCTCCTCGCTGAAGCGGTCCAGCCAGTGCAGGAACTTCTCCACGGCCTGCCAGTCGCTGCTGCCGGCGATCTTGCACAGGTTGTCCACGAACACATGGGAAATATCAAAATTGCCCGCGTACATACCGCACAGGAAGCCCCGCAGGCAGTCAAAAGAATCCACATTGTAGTCGCTGGCGTTGACCAGACGGACGTTATAGCTGATGTCGTAGGTCATGTCGCGGCTGGGCTCGATGCAAACAACGCTGCCGCTTTCAGAGTCCACGCTGGCATGGATCAGCTCGATGAGCTGCTTCGTCTTACCTGCACCGTTCGCGCCCATGATCAGTCTAACCATAAGAAATCACTCCTTTGTCATAGTGGAGCTGGCTTTACTCCTGCTTGTAGCATATCATACCAACGGGAAAATAGCAACGGAAAAAAACCGGCCCCTTTTTTGGTCAAAACGCCTTAGCGGCCCAGCTTGGCCAGCAGCGCGGCCCGCATCTCCTCGTACCCCGGCTTGCCCAGCAGGGCAAACATGTTCTTCTTATAGGCCTCCACACCCGGCTGGTCGAAGGGATTCACATCCAGCAGATAGCCGCTGAGACCGCAGGCATACTCGAAGAAGTAGATAAGCTGGCCCATCGCCTTTTCGTCCAGCCCGTCGGTGTACAGTGTGACGTTGGGCACGCCGCCCTCCACATGGGCCAGCAGGGTACCGTCCATGGCCTGCTCGCGGATGAAGTCCATGCTCTTTCCCGCCAGGAAGTTCAGGCCGTCGCCGTCCGTCTCGTCGTAGGGCACGGGATTCTCGTGCCGGGAAGCGCCAAAGCGCACCACCGTCTCAAAGAGGTGCCGCTCGCCCTGCTGGATATACTGGCCCATGGAGTGCAGGTCGGCGGTGAACTCCACGCTGGCGGGGAACAGGCCCTTGCCCTCCTTGCCCTCGGACTCGCCGTACAGCTGCTTCCACCACTCGGCCATGAACCGGAAGCAGGGCTCATACGCCGCCAGGATCTCGATCTTCTTGCCGGTGCGGTACATCTCGTACCGCGCACCGGCATACTGCCACGCAGGATTGGCGTCCATCTCCGCCGCGGTGCAGATGTCCATCATCTCCCGCGCACCGGCCATCAGCGCCTCGATGTCGATGCCCGCCACGGCGATGGGCAGCAGGCCCACGGCCGTCAGCACGCTGTACCGGCCGCCCACCTCGTCGGGCACCACAAAGGTCTCATAGCCCTTGGCGTCCGCCAGCGCCTTCAGTGCGCCCCTGTGGCGGTCGGTGGTGGCGTAGATGCGCTTGGCCGCGCCGTCTGCGCCGTACTTCTTCTCCAGCATCTCCCGGAAGAAGCGGAAGGCCACCGCCGGCTCCGTGGTGGTGCCGGATTTGGAGATGACGTTGACGGAGAAGTCCACGCCGTCCAGCAGCTCCACGATCTCGCTCATATAGTCGGAGGAAAGCCCGTTGCCCACGAAGTAAATGTTGGGCGTCTCCTTCTTTTTCAGGTTGTAGTTGGGCGACCGCAGGCACTCGATGACGCCCCGTGCCCCCAGATAGGAGCCGCCGATGCCGATGACCACCAGCGCCTGAGAATCTGCCTGAATGCGCTTGGCCGCGGCCTGGATGCGGGCGAACTCCTCCTTGTCGTAGTCCTGCGGCAGGCGTACCCAGCCGGTGAATTCGCCGCCTGCGCCGTCCCCCTTCTGCAAATGGTCATGAGCGATACGCAGGCGGGGCGCCAGCGCCGCCTCATAGGGCAGCGGAATAAAGCTCTTGCAGCTGTTCAGGTCCACTCGGATCATATGTCATTCCTCCTTGGTAAAGTCCGATCTTTTCGTACTCGTATCTTACAACGATTGCGCCCAAATTACAAGGGAAAAAGGGCGCTTATCCCGCAAAAACCGCCAGCCGCAGCAGCTGGGTGAACACCTGGCCCCAGCTGCGCCGCATCACGTCCTCCCCCGCCGTGATGGGCGCCGTCAGAAGTACCGTGTCCCCATCCAGCACCGTCAGCTCTCCCAGTGGCTGTCCCGCCGCCACCGGCGCGGTGACCCGCGGCTCCAGCGTCACTTTTCGCTCCAGCATGCCCGCCTTCTCCCTCTCCACCAGCACCGTGTTCCCCTCCGATGCCAACACCGGCTGCACCGTGTCCGCCGTGCCCATGTCCACCGGCACCGGCATCAGCGGCTGCTCCGGCATCGCCGTCACCAGCGCGTAGGTGGAAAACCCGTAGTTCAGCAGGGTCTTGGCGTCGTTGTTGCGGGTGTCGCGGTCCGGCCCCTTCATCACCACGGCGATGAGCTCCATGCCGTCCCGCTCCGCCGTGGCGCTGATGCAGTACCCCGCCGATGCGGTGTAGCCGGTCTTGAGTCCCGTGGCCCCGTCATAGAAGCGGATGAGCTTGTTGGTGTTGGCCAACTGGAATGCCCCGCCGCGGATGGTGTCCATCCAGATGGTGGTGAACCGCCGGATGTCCGGATGCTTTAAGATCAGCTCGCGGCTCATGACGGCGATGTCGTGGGCGCTGGTGACGTGGCCCTCCGCCGTCAGGCCGGTGCAGTTGGCGAAGTGGGTGTCGTTCATGCCAAGCTCCGCCGCCCGCTGGTTCATTTTTTCCACAAACCGGTCGCTGACCCCCGCCAACTTTTCCGCCAGTGCCGCAGCTGCGTCGTTGCCGGAGGCCACGCACACCGCCTTCAGCAGCTCCTCCACCGTGATCTGCTCTCCCTCCGCCAGATAGACCTGGCTGCCGCCCATCCCCGCGGCGTAGGCGCTGACCGTCACCACGTCGTCGTAGCCGATAGTCCCGCTGTCGATGGCCTCCATGGTCAGCAGCAGCGTCATGATCTTGGTGACGCTGGCGGGCTCCAGCTGCTCGTGCTCGTTCCAGGCATACAGCACCTGCCCCGTGGTTTTTTCCATCAGCAGCGCCGCGCGGCTCTGGATAGGCAGCTCCGCCGCCTGCGCCTGCACCGGCCACAGGGTCAGCAGGCACATCAGCGCCGTCACGCCCGCCGCCAGTCCCGTCATCTGCCGCCTCCACCTCCGCAGCGCCTCCCGCCGCTTGATCTGTTTATCGTCTATATGGCATCTTTTCAAACGAGAACATGCTCTACCGTGTCCTGTCCGATGCCGCGCTCCCCCTGATACGACAGGCATTACGCGCTTCTCCGCATCCACCATTTCCTGCTTCTTCATCATGCAGTTCCTCCCCCGCGTTTTTTCCATCTCTATGCCGCTGCGGGAGAAATCATGCTCTCGACAGAATTTTCGGTTGCAAAACCCCCGCCGACCTGCTATAATAGCACCGTTCGCAGGGTTGGTATATCGGTATTACAGCGGCTTCCCAAGCCGTTAAGGCGGGTTCGACTCCCGTACCCTGCTCCAAGTTAGACAAAAGTTGCGTATAGCTTATGTTATACGCAACTTTTGTTTTTTTGACATAAGCGTGCCGTAAAATGAACCCGCAAATTGTGCAGAACAGACATAGAAAAGATGCTATACTCCCATGTTTTGTCTCCTGAATGAGATAGTAACATGGGAATCCTTGTTTTTAGGAGGAACAAAACATGAGAATTCCATATGGTTTTATTTTGACCGGAAGCAGGGCACTCAGAATCAACAAGGATGAAGCCGATGTTATCGCCATGATTTTTGATTTCTATATAGCGGGAGCAAGTCTGGAAAAAATCGTGGATATGCTCTACGAAAAACAAATACCTTCTCCGACTGGAAAACCAAAATGGACTCGTGCATCGGTTGACCATCTTCTTTCTAATGGAAAACATGTGGCCATCATCGGATGGGAGAAGTTTCTGGATGCCCAATTTGAGAAGTCCGCCCGCTGCAATATTGACTACGATCAGGAAGGTTCACCGAGGAAAGATACACGCTATGTTTCGCCGGATATGACCCTGATTTGATTTATCTTTTGCATTTGCGCAAGTTATGCTACAATAGCCTCAAGAGGTGAGGTGTGTGACAGATAAACTGGTAGATTTAATAGGAATTGGCAACTTATTGGAGAGCCTTGTAACGGAAGATGTCATCACATGCGAGGAACGGGATCAAATTATAGCAAAGATAGCAAAGGAAAACGGTATCGCTGAGCATGAATATAAATCTCCCCATATTGCTGGCTATGGCATGAGTAAGCGAGAGGTATTGGAACGCGTGGAGCGAAGGAAATCGGCGGTGCCGCAGGGCAAAATACCGGATGACAGCTACATTTCTCTGACTGAGATCGCCCGTGCGCACAGCGAGGAGGCTCCGGGGTATGTGATACAGCGGTGGCTGCGAAGCGAGAACACATTGGCTTTCTTAAACCTGTGGGAGAAAGAGAACAATCCGAATTATAGGGACTCTGGCTATATAGAAGTGTTAGAAAAGAAGAAGACCGCCTCTTTTACATTAACGCCAAAATTATGGATCGAGCAGACAAAGGCGATCGGGATCGTTTCTAAGCAGGGCAAATCCGGAGGCACATTTGCTCACCCGATGATCGCCTGTGAGTTTGCTTCATGGATTGCGCCAGAATTCAAGATGCTATTGCTGAAGTTGTCACTGAATAGGACGAAATTGAGCTGATAGCGGTGTTTGATTGCAAGGCACATATAGTTGTAGAATGGCGGATTTCTTCTCTCGACGGAAGAAAAAATATCTGATATACTGAAATAAACCACTTGGCGGAGATCATATGTGGCAGGAGGAAAATGCCATGCTGATGAATTCCAATGAATATCTGCATATCGTCGAGTCAATCAAGCAGGAGATCCGCACGGCGCAGTATCGTGCGACGGTCAGCGTCAATCGGGAACTGTTGGTTCTTTATCACTCCATCGGTGAGGTCATCAATGCCCACAAGACGTGGGGCAGCAAGTTCGTGGAGAATCTCGCCGCCGATATCAAGCTTTCCTTTCCGGACGCCACCGGCTACTCGGCGAGAAACTTGAAGTACATGGCGAAATTTGCAGCGGCGTATCCTGACGACGAATTTGTGCAACGACCTGTTGCACAAATTCCGTGGGGACACAATGTTGTGCTGCTGGACAAGCTTTCCGGTCTCGAGGAACGCCTATGGTATGCAGAGAGAAGTGCCGAGAACGGATGGTCTCGCAACGTGCTGGTTCATCAAATCGAAAGCGGCCTGTATCAGCGGCACGTGCTGGCGGAAAAAGTATCCAACTTTGAAAATCGACTGCCATCCCCGCAGAGCGAGCTTGCTGTGCAGACCATGAAAGACCCGTATATCTTTGACTTCATCCCATTCAGAGCGGACATGGTGGAGCGCGACATTGAGCAGGCGCTGGTCAAGGACGTGACAAAACTCCTTCTAGAGTTGGGAACCGGCTTTGCCTTCCTCGGCAACCAATATCACCTGAATGTAGGCGGCGATGATTTCTATATTGACCTGCTGTTTTACAATCTCAATCTCCGCTGCTATGTGGTAATCGAGTTGAAAACCGGCGAGTTCAAACCGGAATACGCCGGACAGCTGAACTTCTACCTCTCAGCGGTGGACGGCATCCTGAAGAAAGAGCAGGACAATCCCTCTATTGGTCTACTGCTCTGCAAGAGCAAAAATGACCTTGTAGCAGAGTATTCCCTCAAGGACATGAGCAAGCCCATCGGTGTCAGCGCCTACCAGATCACCAGTAATCTGCCGGAAGAATTAGAACGTCAGCTGCCATCTGTGGAGGATATTCAAAAGAGAATCAAGGGCGTAAAGTAAAAGAGTACGCGTGTATTCAGCGTCGGCCTTTCGTGGAGATGAAAAGATGAATCTTTTTGATTTTATTCGTAATACATTTGTGAAAAACGAGCCAGTGTGGAATTATTATGGTACGAATGTTTACACTGATCCGATTGCCGCACCAGAACAGTCAGCACAATTCATTCGTGAATACTTCATACAAGGTGGAAAAGGCGATGCCTACGAATTGGATGAGTACGACAACATGATTGTACATAGCAGATTCCGTGCGTCTAAGAATTTTGATGAATTTGAGATATGCGGCGATGCACCGCTTCATCTATCTCAATACCGAGCTATTCACACGGTATCTGCATTCTTTCTGGGAATATTTCTTGAGGATTGTTTGACACAAAAAGATCATGGTGTGGATATTTTCATGCGAGAAACCATCTTTTCGTTTTCATATCTTTGGTTTTTGACATGTCTGTATCATGACTATGGCTATATCGTAGAAGAAAACTGGAAACCAGATTTTGGACAGCTCCGCGAAACGAAAGTATGTGAGAAAGATGGATACTACAGACTGCGAAAGATTGAACAAAGATTGAGCATTCTGCATTCGCCATACCAGCAGGTCAGCCCAATACTTCGCAAAAGAGTACGCGGCCATAATGGGTTTTATGGAAGACAGTATAAGACGACAATAATCGATTATCTGTTGGGTAATAACCCATCGCTGAAGGATGGACTACAGTTCGCCTGTGGGGCAAAGATCACCGGTTTTCGTTATTCCCAAAGCCTTCTCATGAAATATTTTTCCTATGGAATACGCAGACTTCAGCCACCAACCTACAACCATGGAGTTATTGGAGGGTATCTCCTATTTGACAGATTCCTGAAAATATACGCATCCGCTTACAGGCATAGATTTTTAGAGCATGACGAGAGGTATACCCATATCGAAGCATTCGATTGGGGCGGAAGGAATTTTTGCATCGAGCAAATTCCTATATTGGCCCATATTGCAGACTGTATCATCTCTCATAACGTTTGGAAAGCAGATGCCTCAGCAGAGGCAGAATACTTGGAGTGCGGGCTGGGTGCGTTAGTAGGAGAGCGCTTCAAAAAAATCAGTTTTCAGGATAACCCATTGCTTTTTATCTTGGCTATCGTCGACACAATTGAACCATATAAGCTCTATGGTTCACAAGTATCAGAACAGAACGCAATTCAGATTTGGAAATCTTTTGACGTATCTTTTGCAGATAATGCGTTAACAGTTTCGGCTCGCTACAAGTGTCGGCCCATTACAAAAATATATGAAAGAGCGCAAGGATTAAAATCTTGGGTGGACATTGAAGATGTTGTGCTCGGCGGCACCGGAGAAAGTTTCAGCATTAAATTTAAAACGACTGAAAGCTGACAACAAAACCTGTGGGCAGTCACAAACAAGAAGAGACACACATTTGTGTGTCTCTTCTTTTTTGGAGCTGCACTTTTGCTACGCAAAAGTGGTCGCCTGCGGGCGGGCAGCGGAACGCGCAAGGGCTGCCGCCTGCACACCATCACCGCCTCCAACGGCGAGGGCATGCCGGGCGGCGAGCGCATCCAGGCCACTATGGTCTTTGAGAAGATCATCTGATTACATTGGGAGCTATATACGAGAACGGGAGACTGCGGTGCGGTCTCCCGTTTTTGTTATCGCCGCAGGGCGGCCATAAAGCGCAGCAGATTGCCCATGGTGAAGCGCAGATCCTCCTCGGTTCGCGCGGCGGCTTGAGGCCAGGTACACAGCGCCGGATGAATGGGGAATACGCCGGACACGCCCTCCGCGTACACCGCGTCCAGCGCCGTCTCGCAGCCGCCCACCAGCGCCGCCGCCGGTACACCCAGCGCCCGGGCGCGGCGGGCCACGCCCACCACTGTCTTCCCCCGCAGGCTCTGGCTGTCCAGATGACCCTCACCGGTGATGACCAGCGATGCGCCGCGGCATTTCCGGTCAAAGTCCGTGATATCCAGCACCACATCAATGCCCATGCGCAGCTGTCCGCCGAAAAATGCCGCCGCACCGGCCCCAAAGCCGCCGGCTGAACCACCGCCCGCCAGCGTCAGCACCTCCATGCCCACGTCTTTTTCCAGCGTCTCCGCCAGATGGCGCAGGCCCGCATCCATGCGGGCCACCATGGCCGCGTCCGCCCCCTTCTGGGGTCCGAACACCGCCGCCGCACCAGCGGGACCGCACAGGGGGTTGTCGATGTCGCACATCACCGTGACCTCCGCGCCCGCCATCGTCTCCCGCAGCCCCTCCATGCGGATATGGGCGATTTGGGTCAGCGTCCCGCCGGTAGGCACGAACGCCCGTCCCTTCACGTCCAGAAATTCCGCGCCCAGCGCGGCGGCCGCGCCGCAGCCGCCGTCGTTGGTGGCGCTGCCGCCCAGCCCCAGCACCAGCCGCTTTGCTCCGCGGGACAGCGCGTGGGCCATCAGCTGGCCCACGCCGTAGGTAGTGGTCTTTTCCGGATCGCGGCACGCGCCCGCCAGCGGCAGGCCCGCCGCTGCGGCCATTTCCACCACCGCCGTACCGTCCGGCAGCAGGCCGTAAAAACCCATGACCTCCTGGCCGCAGGGCCCTGTGCAGGGCACCTCCGCCCGCGTGCCGCCCACGGCGGCCAGAAAGGCGTCCACCGTGCCCTCGCCGCCGTCCGCCACCGGAATGGCGCAGATCTCTGCCTCCGGCTCCAGCCGCAATATCTCCTCCGACGCGATGCGGCAGATGTCCTCCGAGGACAGCGTTCCTTTGAAGGAATCCGGTATCAGCACATATTTTGCCATGGTCTCCGCTCCTTTCCGAAAAAGCGAGCCGCGGCAGACGCCGCGGCTCACGGGTTTGCTGCTTACAGCGTGTAGAACAGCGCTGCCATCTGGGCCGTCACATCCTCCGTGTAGCTGCACAGCGTCACGCAGTAGATGTAGTTGCCCTCCTTCATGCACACCAGCAGCTCATACATGGGGGTATCCTGTACCGTGGCGGTGATGGCGATCGCGGGACACTCCGCACCGGCGAACTCCGCCGTGGTCACGGACGCTGTCACATCCTCAAAGCCGTAGGTGCCCATGGCGTCGGGCAGCTGCTCTGCGGACAGCTCCACGTAGTCCTGAGCGCTCATGGTGGTGCCAAACAGCAGTCCCATGTTCTGGAACACCACGTTCATGGTCATCAGCCCATCGGTGGAGGAGGCGTACATATCGTACACGCTCTGGTTCTCCTCCATCAGCTGGCGCATCTCCTCGTCGCTGGTGCCCTCCGTCAGGAAGCCGTTGATCTCCGCGATCTGCGCCTCGGTGTAGAACGTCCAGGTCTCGTCCAGCGTGCAGCCGATGCCGGCGAACTCGTTGGTGTAGGTGCCGCCGTTGACGCTGCCCAGCTCCGGCGTGCCGGCGTCATCGGCGGGCATGTCCACCTGACCCGAGGTACCCTGATCCTCCACGGCACCGGGGTCCACGGTGCCGCCGGCCTCGTCCGTCGTCTGCTGTCCGCAGGCGGCCATGGTCATCAATATCGTCAGCGCCATCAGCATGGCAAACAGCTTTTTCATGGGTCTCCTCCTGTACGAAGTGTGTCAGTTTCTGTCAACGGCATTGTACCAAATCGGCGTGGGAAATACAACAGCAAAATTTTCCGCCGCGGCGGCCGGCGGCTTTGGGATGCGCCGCCATTTCCCGACAGGATGCGTCCGCCGTTCCGGTTACAATAGGCGTGAAAGGAGGGACAAGCCTTGAAAACTGTCACCGAGGCCGTCCGGTCCGTCCCGCTCCGCTCCCTGCTGACGGGGTTTTTACCGGCGGCCGCCGCGTTTCTGCTGTCCGGCGCGGCGCTGGACGGCCTGTACAGCCCATGGGCGCTGGCGGCCGTCTCCGCCGCAGGCGTCAGCTGGCCCGGGCTCAGCGCCCTGCTGGGCGCGGGACTGGGCGCTTTCCTTTTTCTGGATTTTCAGGCGGGGCTGCGCCACACCGCTGCCGCCATCCTCATCTTCTGTGCCAACACGGCGTTCTGCACCACCCGCCTGTACCGCCGTCCGGTATTCCGGCCTGTGGCTGCCGTGTTGATGACGCTGCTGGTGCAGTCGGCCTATCTCATCCAGCGGCAGCCGCGGCAGTGGGCGCTGTGCGCCGCTGCCTGTACCGTGCTGTACGCTGCGGCGGCGCTGCTGCCGTCGCTGTCGGACGCCAATGCCCCGGCGGTGAGCCGCGGGCAGGCGCTGTTCCTGCTGGGTCTGGGTCTGTCCCTCACCGCCTACGGCTGGTCGTTCTCCGGCTTCCGCGTGGGCGGTATGCTGGCGGCGGCGCTGCTGATGGCCGCGGCGAAGTGCCTGTCCCCCGCCTCCGCCGCGGCGGCGGGAGCCGTGGCCGGTCTGACCATGGATCTGTTCACCGGCGATGCGGTGCTGCTGACCGCAGTGTGCTGCGGCGGGATGGGAGCCGCCTCCGCTGTCAGGGAGCTGGGCCGGTTGGCCGTGCCGCTGGTATACACCGCCGCAGCCATGGCTGTGTATACGCTGCTGGACGGACCGGACCCGCTGCCTCTGCTGTTTCAGAGCGTGGCGGGCGCGGGGCTCTATCTCCTGCTGCCGCAGCGCCTGCCGCTGCGGCTCGCCCAGCAGGCGCCCGCGCCGCCGGCCCAGCCGGAGGCCACCCCCGCCGCCGCGTTCCGTGCCGTGTACGACAGCTTTTTCACCGAGGTGACGCCGCCGCGGCCGGAGAACCCCGCCGTGCTGTTCGACCGCGCGGCGGAGCAGATCTGCGCAGGGTGTCTATTGCAGCGGGATTGCTGGCAGGCACACTACAACGACACCTACAATGCCTTCAACGACGCCTGTCCCCGCCTGCTGCGCCGCGGCAGCGCCTGCGCAGAGGACTTCCCCCTGCATTTTGCCAGCCGCTGCCTGCACTTCCCCCAGCTGCTGGAGGCGCTGAACGACCAGCTGCACCAGTTCCTGCTGCGCCGCGCCCACCAGCTCCAACTGGAGGAGGCGTATCAGATGGCGCGGCAGCAGTACGCCCAGATGTCGGAGGTGCTGTCCCCCGGCGTGCCGGTGTCGGCGCCGCCCAGCTTTACCTGCCGCACCGCCATCGCCCTGCGGCCCAAGGAAGGCGAGACACTGTGCGGCGATCAGGCGGCGTCCTTCGAGGCGGGCGGCGCGGCGTGCCTGCTGCTGTCCGATGGCATGGGCAGCGGCGAGGCTGCCCACCGCGAGGCCGCCATGACCGTGCGGTTACTGAAGCAGTTTTTACAGGCGGGCGTGGAGCCGCTGCCGGCCCTGAAAACACTGAACACGGCGATGCTGCTGCGCTGCCGTGAGGGCGCGGGCTTCACCACCATCGACCTGCTGCGGCTGGACCGCAGCACCGGTGAGGCCGCGCTCTATAAATACGGTGCTGCACCGTCGTATCTGAAAAAGCTGGGCCGCGTCACGCGGTACGGCGGTGCGGCGCTTCCTGCGGGACTGGAGGGTGTAGACCGCCAGCCCGATGTCATCCGCTTCGTCCTGCCGCCGGACGGCTGGCTGGTGATGGTCTCCGACGGCGTGGTCGGCGGCGACGGGGACGAGTGGCTGCAGGACCTGCTGGCCGGTTGGTGCGGCGGCACTCCCGACGCCCTGGCCCGCCGCATCCTCACCGTGTCCGCCGATCACGGCGGGCGGTCCGACGACTGCGCCGTGCTGGTGCTGCACCGGCTGCGGGGCGAAGAAAATGGCCCCGCGCAGGTATAATCCGCCGCCGCGCCGTCCATACTACTACCGTCGCCCGATGCGATAGGGCGGCGCAGTAAACGGACAGCAAGGAGGGCATATGCTTGGTTAAAGGTATTTCCCGCCGCGTCATCGTGGTGGATTCTCCGGACCCCCAGATCTTCGAACAGGCCATTTTCATTCTGCGCACCGATGGCGGCGGCGTCAGCTCACAGCAGCTGGTGGATCAGGCCGTCCGCATCGCCAAGAACTATGCCCGCTGTCAGGGTCTGCCGCGCCGGCGCGTCCGCGTCCCCGGTTGGCTGTGGGCCGCCATCGGCGCGGCGGCCATCGGACTGACGTGGCTGCTGTGTACCCTGTTCTGATCTTCCCATGTTTTCAGCGGGCAGCGCCCGTTTGAAATTAGTTTTCCATCATTTTTCTCCTCACTTGGAGCGGACGTGACCCGTCCGCTTCCTTTTTTTGCGCAAAAAACCGCAGGAGGGCTTACCCTCCTGCGGTTTCGTGTCTCAGTGCTTCTTTTTCCGCATCACGACGATGCCGATGATCGCCGCCACGGCGATGACGCCCAGCAGCACCCACAGCCATGTGAGCCCCGCGCTCTGCTGAGGAACGGCGGCGCTGTCCTGTGCGCCGGTCTGGCTGTCGGCAGAGTCCGGCAGGTCGTCCACGGAGACGGTGCCCTCGTCGATGCCGGTGTCCTCTGCGCCGCCGGCGCCGCCCGTGGTACCGGTGGTGTCGCCGGCAGTGCCGGAGTTGTCCACGTCCACGGTGCCCGTGCCGGCGCCGGTGGTGGTGCCGGAGCCGCCGTTGTTGGGTTTGTTGTCGGCGGGCTTATTGTCATCGGGCTTGCTGTCGTCCGGCTTGCTGTCATCGGGCTTGCTGTCGCCCGGCGTGTTGCCGCCGTTGACGTTGCTGTTGTAGTTCACCGTGATGCCGGAGGCGAAGGCCCCCTCCTCCACGGCGGTGATGGTGTCCGGCAGGTCCACCGTTTTCACGTTGTCATTGTCCGTGAACGCGCCCTTGGCGATGGTGTTCACAGGGATACCGGCGATGCTGGCCGGTACGGTGACTGCGGCGTCCTTGCCGAAATAGCCGGTGATGGTGATGGACTCGTCCGCGATGGTGTAGTGCAGCGCACCCTCGGTGTAGACGGTGGCAGCCAGCGCCGTGGCCGTCATGGCCAGCGCCATGAGCAGCGACAGCAGTACGGGGATGAGTTTTTTCATAAGTCGCTCCTTTGCTTTGCGCACAGGGGCATAGTCCGCGCGGACTATGCCCCTGTTTTGGGTTAGGGTCGGAGATGGGTACGCGATTTAGTCGTCGCCGCCAACAAAGCCAGAATCAATTTCGCCGCTGGTGGTGATGATGTCCTCACCGGTGGTGAGAATGACCTGCATCTCCGGAGATTCATACTGCTTTTTATCCACTGATTTTCCTCCTTTACTTGGTCAGGCTGTCGTAACTGCCGGACGCGATCGTATTCGTGTAGATGTACAGAAGCTCGCCTGCATCGCTCTCAAGGACCATGTAGCCGCGGCCGTAGAACGTCCGATCATTGTACTTGGTGGTAATGTCAAGGCGCGTCACACCGTTCAGCTCCAAGCTGTTGCCGATGTAGGCATTCACGCCGGTCGGCAGCTTGCCGTTGCTATCGAACTGCATGTACGCCGCTGCACCATCTTCACCGCAGACAGCATCTCTGCTCCACAGGATGCCCTGCTTCACGACCTTGTAGCCATCGGGTACGGCACGCGTTGCCATGAAGGTGACGACATAGGACTCATTCGCCGTGGTAGCGCTGACCTCACTGATTGTGATGACAGGCTTGGCCTCGGCGGCCTCGTCGTAGACAGCCTTCACGGTCATGTCACCGCTGGGGGCCAGCTTCAGCGTCTTGGTATAGCCCAGAACGGTGCCCTTGTCATCCGTCCAGTAGGAGAAGGTCTTGCCCTCGATGTCCTTAGCCGTCACGTCGATGGCCTTACCGACCACCGCGTTCACGACATCATTGCCGATGCCATCGGGATAAATCACCGTCACCGAGCAGGCGATGCTGGGCTCCGTATAGAGTGCGCGCACCTGAATGATGCCGCTGTTGTTGGCCATGGCCGCGCGGATCTCAGCTTCCGTCATGGACCAGCCAGTGAAGGTGCAGCCCATCTTGATGGGAGGCACGGGGAACTGGATGGTATCGGAGGTGGTGTAGGCCTTGGAGCTGATGATCTGGTCGCTGTGGGAGATGAACACCACGGTGGCCTGATTCTGACGCGCCTTGCCGTACACAGCCTTCAGGGTCGTCTCGCTGCCCATGATGAAGGTGTAGCTCTTTTCGGTGGAGACCACCTTGTTGGATGCGTTGACCCAGTACAGGAAGTTCTCGCTGCCGGTGAAGTTCACCGTCACAGATGCGCCGACGGCAAACTGCTCATACAGGTAGGAATCCTGCACCGCGCCGCCGTTGACCGTGAACTCGGAAGCCGTAACAGTCAGCCAGAACTTGCCGCCGCTGATGGGCTCATAGACCGCGATCATGGTGCAGTCAGCGGTGGGCTTGACCTCGCAGGTCAGGTCGGTGCTGTACGGCGTGCCGGTGTACTCGTTGACGAACCAGCCCACGAACTTGTAGCCGCTGATGGCGGACGCCGTGACCTTGGTGCCAACCGCGTAGGTGATGTCGCTGCCGCCGCCGGTCACATTGGCCACGGGGCTGTTGCTGCCGGTGGTGCGGGACGTCACCTTGACGGTGAACTTGCCGATCTCCACGCCGTAGGTGCCGTCACCGTTCTGGGTGGGAACGTAACCCGCAGCGCAGGCCTTCTTGTCCAGCGCACGGTCGAACGTACCGCCGGAGATGCTGCCGTTCTTGACCGTGATGCTGCCAGTGAAGTTACCACCGGTGATGGTCGTGGCAGAACTCCCCGCAAACACCGCCTGCGGGCCGCTGACAGTACCGGCGCTGATTTGGATAGTGCTTCTAGGGCTGCCAGAGATAGCAGTAATGTAGGTCTCGGTGCCATCGCCCGCCTCCGCGATTACGGAGCCACCACTCATGATGAACACGCCGGTCGATCCCTTGACATTCATCGCCACGTTGCCGCGCTTAGCATCAACCTTGACCGTACCACCGGTCATGTTCACCTCAGCGCCGGATGCGATATACACAGCGCTGCCGGAAAGACCACTCATGCCCTCGGTGGTGATGGTACCGCCTGCAATGGTCAGCTTGCCGCCATTTTCAACCGACACCACACGTCCAGCTGTGCCTGTGTAGTCGGAGCAAATCTTGCCGGTCTGAGCTTCACTGCTGTCCTGAATGGTCAGGTTACCCTTGACGCTCACCTGCGCCTTTTCGGCCGTATAGCCGCTGATCTTGATGGTCTTGCCGTTCAGGTCCAGCGTGATGCTCTTGTTGATGATCAGCTGGGTGTTCTGCTCGACGTCAGCCAGCAGTCTCACGGTCTGGCCGTCCTGAGCCGCCGCAACGGCGTCGGCCAGCGTGTTGTACGCGTTGACGGAATTGCCGTCCTTGTCCAGGATCTGGGCGGTCATGCCGTCAACAGCCGTGAAGGAGCCGTCCTCGTTCTTGGTGATACCAGCGCCGGGAGCCGCGAAGCTGGGAGTCTTGCCGTCCACCTTCTGCTCGGGGGAGACGTTGGGGTCGAAGCCGACGAACGTACCGCCGCTGATGGCGACATTCGCACTGCCGTCCACATACGCCTTATCGATGCAGTTGAACAGATACTTGCTGCTGCCTTCCCACTTCTGGTGCAGGTCGAAGGTGCCGCCCTTGACGGACAGGGTACCCTCCTCCACCTGAACCACGCTGACGTTGCCGTAGAAGGTGCCGTTTTCGATGGTCAGGTCGCCCTTCACCACGTTGATGGTGTAGCAGTCGTTCTCCTTGGCATCTATGGTGCCGTTGCCGGTGATGGTCACCTTGGCGCCATTTGTGATGGACAGGATGGCGTTGGCATTATCGCCCCAGATGTCCACCGTGTTCTTGATGGTCTTGCCGTTCAGGTCCAGCGTGATGCTCTTGTTGATGGTCAGCTGGTCGTTCTGCTCGACATCCGCCAGCATTCTCACGGTCTGGCCGGCCTGCGCCGCGTTGATGGCCTCAGCCAGAGTGCTGTACGCCTTGATCTTGGATTCGCCGCTGGCCTTTTCCGCCACAATGACGGCAGGCATCAGGTCATCCACGTCCGCATCCGCCTGCCTTCTCGCCGGATAGATGAGGTCGCCTCTGTTGTAGCGCACACCGCTGTTCGACAGCGTGATGCACACCGTCTCAGGATGCTCCATGTAGTTGCCGTCCACCTTCAGCGTGCTGTCGGTGCCGACCCACCAGATGCCCATGCTGGCGTCACCGCTCACGGTGCCGTGCAGCTGGTTATCCGTGACCGTCAGCTTGATGTTCTGGCCCTCGCAGTCAAATCCGCTACCATAAGCCATCTCAATGTGGATATGGCGCACCTGCGTGCCGTCAGCCTTGGCCTTGAACACGTTGTTGCTGATGTTGATCTCCGCACCTTCCATCGGCGTGACCTGGATCGCCTCGTACTCGATGCTGTCAAAGGTGCAGCCGGTGATGGTCAGCTTGCCCTTGACCTGGGAGAAGTAGAATGCGGAAAGCTTATTGCCGTTGGCAATATCCTTGAAGGTCACGTTTTTGATGGTCACATCCGCGGCGGCCTTACCGGGCATGTTCACAGAGATGCTGGAATTGCCGGAAATGGTGTGGCCGTCGCCATCCAACGTGATGTTCTTGCTGATGGTGAGGCTGCCGCAGTCTGCCACATCCGCCAGCAGGGTGATGGTCTGGCCCTTTGTAGCCAGACGGATCGCGTCGGCCAGCGTCTCATACTTCTTGCTGCCGATCTGGGCAACATACTTGCCTACCTTGACGCCGTAGGTGCCGTCCGCGTTCTTGGTGGGGATGAAGCCGTCAGCGCAATAGGCATCGGAAATACTCTTGTTAAACGTACCGCCGGAAACCTTGAAGTTGTCAGAGGTGGCCTTGCCGACACCGCGGAAAATGCTCTCCCCAGACATCTTGTTGACGAAGTGACCGCCGGTAACCCGCGTGATAGCGGTATAGCCCTCCACAACACCGGTCAGGATGACCGTCGGGTGATTCCACCGTCCTGTGGTGGTCAAATTCTGGATAAACTCGCCGCCGCTGATGGTGGTATCACCGTACGCAAAGATAACTCCTGTGTATCCGTTCGTCGCATAATCCAGCGTGAACGTACCGCCGGTGATAGTCAGCTTGGAGCCTTCCTCACTCTTGACCACGTTAAGACCGCCGGTGTAGGTACCGCTGGTGATGGTCAGGGTGCCCCAGTTGTCGATCATGGAGGAGCCATTGTTGCCCGCCGTGGCGGTGACATCCGTCAGCGTCAGGTTGGCATCCTTCTTGGCCTCGATGTTGTAGTAGTCGTTGCCGCCCACAACATTACCGTTCTTCACGGTAACGGTGCCGCTCTGCACAGAGATCGTGGCCTTGCCGGCGTTGGTGTTGGTCAGGGTCTTGCCGCCCAGATCGAGGGTGATGCTCTTGCTGATGACCACGTCCTCAGCGGCATCCGCCAGCAGGGTCACGGTCTGGCCGTCCTGCGCCGCTTCGATGGCCGCCTGCAGGGACTCGTAGCCCTGGCTGCCGATCTCGGCAACAAACTTGCCTTCCTTCACGCCGTAGGTGCCGTCCGCGTTCTGGGTGGGGATGTAGCCGTCAGCGCACAGGGACTTGTCCACCTCGCTGGAGAACGTACCGCCGGAGATGGCAACAACGTTCTTACTGTTGTCAAACGCGCTCTCGGTCTGGTTCTCCCACTTGTAGGCCTTGACTGCGGCGTTGTCGCCCTTGGCCTTGAACGTGCCGCTCTCGACCTTAATCTTGTCCAGGCCCTTGTAGCCGATGCGGTTCACGATGGAGATGGCCGCGCCGTCCTCGATGGCGCCGTCGTTAATGGTCTTGTCGATGCCGTCACCGGAGACGGTGATGGCCGTGCCAGCGCCGCTGATGTTCAGGCTGCCGGAGCAGACCTGCACGCCCATGGTCTGGGCGTTGATGACGCTGTTGTCGATGGTCAGCGTGCCGGAGCTGGGGAAGTAGATGCCGAAGCCGTTGGGCACATTCAGCGTGCTGTTCCTCAGCGTCACGGTATCGTTGGTGTTGTTGCCGTTGGTCTCGATGCCGCTGCGGGCGGTGGTCGTCATCTCGACGCCCTCGAACACCAGACTGGAATTGTCATACTTGATGGTGCCGCCCATGGCGGAGGGGATCAGACCCACCAGCTGGCTGCTGACCACCTTGCCGTTCTTCACGGTCAGCGACGCATCGGAGTAGTTGATCTCGAAGGCCGCGCTGTTTGCATCCGTGCCGGTGCAGGTCCAGGTATGGCCGTTCAGATCCACCGTGCGGTTGATGCTGCCGGAGCTGAACGTTGAACCGGTGGTATAATCGCGCAGCAAGACGATAGCCTCGCCGCTGGCCGTCTGCGCCTTGAACGCCTCGTCCATGGTGTAGTAGGAGGTGCCGCCGACCTTGGCCAGATACGCCTTCGCCACACCGTAAGTGCCGTCGTCGTTCTTAGTAACGCCGGAATCCTCCACCACGTACTTGGTGGGGTCGCTGGAGAACGTACCGCCGGTGACAGCGATAGTCGCCTTAGTGGCGTCGTTGATAGGAATCAAGCCATCGCCGTAGGTATAGGTGCCCAGCGTACCATTGACGGTGCCGCCGCTGATACTGACCTTGGCCACCTTGCCCTCGGCTTTGTCGTAACTCACGGACGCCACGTTACCGTTGACGGTGCCGCCGCTGATCGACAGATCGCTGTTGTGACCGTCGCTGTACGTCCAGACCGCCACTGTGCCGTTGACCGTGCCGCCCTTGATGGTAGCTCTGTGCCAGTCCTCAATGGCGTAGCTATTGGCGGAGTTCAGCGTGCCGCCGTTCAGGAACAGATCGCCGCTATCGACCTTGATCACGATGAAGTTGTCCTGCGTAAACGTGCCGCCCTTGATATTCAGGCCGGGGTACTTGTCGACGCTGTCATCGCCCACGCGCACCAGGGACGCGCCCTTCCCGCTGACGTTGCCGCTGTTGTTCTTGACGTTGCCGCTCTCGAAGGTGAGCCAGCCGGCTCCCTGAATGTCAATGACATAGTGGGAGCTGACGCCGGGGTTCGCCGCGGTATCCTCACGCATGATGGTACCGGTATGCTCCTCGCTGCTGTCCTTGACGGTGACGCGGGCCGTAACGGTCAGTGCGGGCTTGCCCTTCTCGGTGCCGCCGTTGAGGGTGTGACCGTTCAGGTCAAGGGTCAGATAACTGGTGGAAATGGTGACGTTCTCCCTGGTATCCGCCAGCAGTCTCACGGTCGCATTTCTACCGGCCTTGTCGATAGCCGCCTGCAGGGTGGCGTACTTGGTGCTCCCGACCTCGGCAACATACTGGCCTTCCTTCACGCCGTAGGTGCCGTCCTCGTTCTTAGTGGGGATGAAGCCGTCAGCGCACAGGGACTTGTCCACCTCGCTGGAGAACGTACCGCCGGAGATGGCAACAACGTTCTTACTGTTGTCAAACGCGCTCGCGGTCTGGTTCTCCCACTTGTAGGCCTTGACCGCGGCGTTGTCGCCCTTGGCCGTGAACTTACCGCCCTCGACCTTAATCTCGTCCAGGCCCTTGTAGCCGGTGCGCTCCACGATGGAGATGGCCGCGCCGTCCTCGATGGCGCCGTCGTTCTCGGTCTTGGCAATGCCGTCACCGGAGACGGTGATGGCCGTGTCAGCGCCGCTGATGTTCAGGCTGCCGGCGCAGACCTGCACGCCCATGGTCTTGGCGTTGATGACGCTGTTGTCGATGGTCAGCGTGCCGGAGCTGGGGAAGTAGATGCCGAAGCCGTTGGGCACGTTCAGCGTACTGTTCCTCAGCGTCACGGTATCGTTGGTGTTGCTGCCGTTGGTCTCGATGCCGCTGTGGCCGTTGGCCGTCATCTCGACGCCCTCGAACACCAGAGTGGAATTGTCATACTTGATGGTGCCGCCCATGGCGGAGGGGATCAGACCCGCCAGCTGGCTGCTAACCACCTTGCCGTTCTTCACGGTCAGCGTCACATCGGAATAGTTGATCTCGAAGGCCGCGGACGCCGTGTCCACGATGTTAGCGGTCCACGTATGCCCGCCCAAATCGATGGTGAAGCTCTCATCACCGGAGTTCTGCACCTTGTTCGTGGTGTAGTCTCGCAGCATGACGATGGTCTCGCCCGCCTTGACAGCGTGGAACGCCTCATCCATGGTGTAGTACTCGGTGTCGCCGATCTTGGCCAGATACGCCTTCGCCACACCGAAGGTGCCGTCGTCGTTCTCAGTAATGGCGGAATTCTCCACCACGTACTGGGTGGGGTCTTTGGAGAACGTGCCGCCGGTGACCTCGATGGTGGCCTTGGCTGTCTCGTCCATAGCAACCAAGCCATTGTTATAGGTATAGGTGCCCAGCGTACCGGTGACGGTGCCGCCGGTCACATAGACCCGCGCCTGCTTGTCCGCAGCATTGTCATAGTTCACGGAAGCAACATTGCCGTTGACCGTGCCGCCGCTGATTTCCAGCTTGCTGAACGCCGCACCGGTGCTGTATACCCAGGTGGACACGGTGCCGTTGACCGTACCGCCCTTGATATAGGCGTTGTTCCAGTTCTCAATGGCGAAGCTGTTGGCGGAGTTCACGGTGCCGCCCAGCAGGTGCAGTGTACCGCGATCCACCTTGATGGCGATGAAGTTATCCTGGGTAAACGTACCACCCTTGATGGTCAGGGTGGGCCATCCACTGACGCTGTCGTTGCCCAGACGGATCAGGGAGGAACCCTTGACGCCGGGGATGCCGCTGTTGTTCTCCACCTTGCCGCTCTCGACGATCATAAAGCCGTTCTTGCCCTGGATGTCGATGACATAGTGGGAAGTCTTCGTGTCCGCAGTATCCTCACGCTTGATGGTACCAGTCTGCGCCTCGCTGCTGTCTTTCAGCGTGACCTTCTTGTTGTCGACGGTCAGCGCGGGCTTGGCATTCTCGGTGCCGCCATTCAGCGTATGACCATTCAGGTCAAGGACGATGGCATTCTTGGAAACCGTGACATTCTCGCGAGTATCCGCCAGCAGGGTTACGGTCGCGCCGCTCTTGGCCGCGTCAACAGCCGCCTGCAGGGACTTGTACTTGGCACCGTTGACCTCTGCCACGGAGGCTTCCACCGTTTCCTTGACCTCGTAAAGGGTCGTGACTGTGCCGTCATCAGCCTTCGCCTTCACCGCGACCGGTTTGCCGGTGGTCTCAGTGACCTCAGTAGTTTCCACCTGATACAGCGCGGAGCCGGTGGTGCCATTGGCCTCAAGGCCGGTCACCATGTTCGTGCCGCTCAGCGTCACATCAAAGGCCTGCGTGCTGTTCTTGATGTTCAGGAACGCCTTGCCCGCCTTGTCGGAGTTGACTGTGCAGCCGTTTACTTCGACAGTGCGCGCGTCCGTGCTGGGTTGCTCCACGTAGACATTGACGCCCTTACCGGAGATGTTGAACCTGCAGCCTTCAAAGGTCATGGCCTTGGTGGAATAATCCCACAGAGCATAGTCGCCCTCCGGTGCATTGAAGGTAGAGTTCACAAACTTCGCGGTCTCATAGCCCCAATACGCCGTCTTGCCTTTGAGCGTGCAGTTCTCAACCACGGTGTTGCTGATACGGATGAAGCCGCGATAATCCGCGCCGTTGCTCTTTAGCGTCATGTTCCGGAAAGTAACGGTGTTGCAACCGTCGAAGCTGCAATCGCCATTTCCCTCACCACCGACGTCCTTGTCCAGGTCACCGATGGTCCACACGGTACCTGTGCCCGCGCCCACAAAGGTCAGAGACTTCTCGGGAGAGGTGTTTCCGTAAGTGGTAAACTCGCCCTCGCCCAGCGTGATGGTGTCACCATCGTTGGCAGCAGCGATAGCCGCCACCAGTTCCTCGCTGGTGCTGACCACGCTGCTGGCCACGGGCAGCACCGCATCCCCATCATCCTGCGGGTCTGCGGAATCGTTTCCGTTCACAGAATCGGTAGGATCAGCGCCGCCCTCAGCACCGGTGGTATCATCCGCCGTGCCGCTGCCGCTGCTGCCTCCGACCTGCTGGTCGCCGGTGACACCGCTGTCCTTGCTGTCTCCGACCTGCAAGTCATCGGTGTTACCGCTGCTGTTGCTGTCGTCGGACACGCCCGTTCCGTTCTCGGAGACGCTCGCGCCCTGGGTGTCGACGCCGTCCGCCATCGCAGCGTACGCCGCCGTCGGCAGCAGAGACAGCATCATTACCAGCGAAAGCAGTAATGACGCCGCTCTTTTGCCCATTCTTGTTTTGTTCATGTTCCCCCATCCTTTCATGTGATTTTTTTGTCTGCGGAATCATGCTGTGCGCTGTCCGCACCGTGGCCGCGGCACTGCACCGGCGGGTCCGCACCCCCTGCGGATCAGTGGCAGGCTCCGCCGCGCGGGACGCCGTCCCATGCGGAAAAGCCATCGTTTCAACTGGGTTGAAACGGGAAAAGGGTACCCTTTTCTGCCGGAATCTCCCTCCAATGCAGGCGCTCCTTGCACCTGCGCGGGCTGGAAAATCGTCCCATTGCGGGGTGATTTTCCTTTTCTGGATATACACGGGATAGCATAGCACCATTTCGACAAACAATCAACTTTATTTCCGCACAAAATTTCCCGTTTTTTTCTATTTAATATCGACAAAACCCGGAGCATCGTGTGTCAAAGGCCGTCTCTCCGCACAATTCCGGCATTTTCCCGCCGCCTGTGGCCGGCTGCGCGGGCATCTGCCGCAAAAGCGGAGCCACCGGCGCAAAAAAAGAAGCCATGACAACGTCATGGCTTCTTTTGGCAGGGGCAGAAAGGCTCGAACTCTCGACACGCGGTTTTGGAGACCGCTGCTCTACCAACTGAGCTATACCCCTGTGTGGTGGGCCTTCGGGGACTCGAACCCGGGACCGGACGGTTATGAGCCGTCTGCTCTAACCAACTGAGCTAAAGGCCCAAGTCTACGCGGCTGACCTGAATAAGAAATGAGCCGCCACCTTACGGATGGCGGCTCACCCTTTGGCTCCCCCTGTTGGGCTCGAACCAACAACCCTTCGGTTAACAGCCGAATGCTCTACCATTGAGCTAAGGAGGAGTGTTGGCGCTACCTATTTTCCCGGGCCGTCTCCAGCCAAGTATCGTCAGCAGAAGCGAGCTTAACTTCCGTGTTCGGGATGGGAACGGGTGGACCCTCGCCCTAATCAGCACCAACTACCGATCGCAGCCACATATGCGGCAACGACCTATTCAATTCGGAGAAAAAGTGGTGACCCGTACCGGATTCGAACCGATGTTAAAGGCGTGAGAGGCCTCTGTCTTAACCACTTGACCAACGGGCCGCATTTTTTCTTCTATTTCATCAGCCAAAGCTGTTGAAATCATGGTACACCTTCAGGGACTCGAACCCTGGACACCCTGATTAAGAGTCAGGTGCTCTACCAACTGAGCTAAAGGTGCATATCCTTGTACCCTGAAAACCGAACAAAGAAGTCAGATGGGAGAAGGCTTAGATTGCCTGCATTATTGTAGGTCAAGCCCTCGGGCTATTAGTACCGGTCAGCTGCATACATTACTGTACTTCCACCTCCGGCCTATCAACCAGATCGTCTTTCTGGGCCCTTACTCCATAAAGGATGAGAGATCTCATCTTAGGGAGAGTTTCACGCTTAGATGCTTTCAGCGTTTATCTCGTCCGTACATAGCTACCCAGCTATGCCCTTGGCAGGACAACTGGTGCACCAGAGGTACGTCCATCCC
>CDZB01020230.1_pt1 | contig 37329 bp, 34 predicted proteins | sample 554961 | NCBI WGS metagenome assembly CDZB01 (sample SAMEA3182106, study PRJEB8094) | gut metagenome | biome: human; feature: gut; material: Stool; isolation source: human stools | place: Canada | collected 2013-02-26
GGCGGCTATGAAAGACGGCATCCACGCTCGCGAATCTCGCGTGATCCGTCAACCGCCGCCATTTTCGTTGACATCGCGCCGGGAAGCGCTCACACGGCGCGCGCCTTGCGCCTGCGGGCGCGGGCTTCCCAGCCGCACAGAGCCTCTGCACGGCGAGTGGTGGCCTGTGCGAGCTGTGCGAGCTCTGCGAGCACTGCAACACCTTTCGAGCCGTGTGTATGCGCTTTCCAGCAGAAGATTGAGAGTCCGAGACGGGAGTCTCGGTGAGTCTTTTGGTGCTTTTCTCCTCAGTGAGAAAAGCACATATCCTCTCCTTTGTAAAGGGGAAACGTGTTCTTTTCTTTGCGGAAAGAAAAGAACGAAAAGAAGCCGCAAGCATCCGGCTTGACCGTTGGTGCGAGCCAAAAATGTATTCCGTCGGCTCCCGACACGTGTTTGCGTACCGCAGGGGTACGCAAGCCACGGCGGAACACGCCGAACGGGCGTCGAGTGCAATCCGGCAGTTTGCGCCTGCGGGCGCAGGCTTTCCAGCCGCACAGAGCCCTCCGCATGGCGAGTGGTGGCCTGTGCGAGCCTTGCGAGCACTGCAACACCTTTCGAGCCGTGGGTATGCGCTTTCCAGCAGAAGCATGAGAGTCCGAGACGGGAGTCTCGGTGAGTCTTTTGGTGCTTTTCTCCTCAGTGAGAAAAGCACGTATCTTTCTCCTTTGATAAAGGAGAAACGTGTTCTTTTCTTTGCGGAAAGAATAAAAGCTGTTTTTATTGCAATTTTTTGTTATTTGTGCTATTATGAACAAAACCATTATCAATAAATTCCGCAAGGAGGAATCGTGTATGAAGAAAATCAAGGCTGCTGTGGTCGGCTGCGGAGACAGGGGCTGCATCTACGCCGATTATGCGCTTCGTAATCCCGATGAAATGGAGATCGTGGCGGTTGCGGATACGAACAAGCTGCATAAGAAGGAGGCGCGCGCGCGTTATTCTCTCGGCGACGACCGCGCGTTTGATAGTGTGGAAGCTTTTGTCGCTGCCGGTATCCTCTGCGATATCGTCATCGATGCGACGATGGACAAGGCTCATTATCCGACGGCAATGGCGCTGCTGAATGCAAAATACAGTGTTTTGCTGGAAAAGCCGGTATGTCCCAATAAGGAGGAGCTTTTGGCGCTTCAGCATGCGGCGCATGAGAACGGATGCCGCCTGATCGTATGTCATGTGCTTCGCTATACGCCGTTCTATTCCGCCGTCAAAAAAGCGATCAGCGAAGGCAGGATCGGAAGGGTCAGAAGCATGGAGATGACCGAGCATGTCGGCATGGCGCATTTTATCGATTCCTTTGTCCGCGGCAAGTGGAAAAGCGAGGAGGAATGCGGCTCCGGACTTCTGCTCGCAAAATGTTGCCACGACGTGGATCTCATGTGCTGGCTTGGGGATGCGTCGCGTCCTGAATATGTGACAAGCCTCGGCTTCCGCGAGAATTTTGTCCCGGCTAATGCGCCTGAGGGGGCCACGGAAAGATGCTTCGACTGTCCGCATGAGAAAACCTGCAATTATTCCGCCATCAAGATCCATCTTGACCGCGATACCATGCCGTTTCAGACATGGGCGGAGATCGGCAAGCCGATCGATACGATCACGCGCGAGGAAAAGATCGAATATATGAAGCATTCCGCGTATGGACTTTGCGCCTACAACAGCGGCGGCGACATCGTGGACAATCAGAATGTCATCGTGGCCTTTGAGAACGGCTCTATGGCGACGCTGAATCTCGTCGGGGCATGCGCAAAGCCGGAACGCTATCTACATATTATAGGAACAAAAGGAGAAATCGAAGGCGTTTTTGAGAAAAATGAATTTGAGCTGAGAATTTTCACGCGGGAAAACGACAGATATTCGTATGATACCGAGACGGTTTCAACAGTCGAGCACAGCGAGATCGGCAAGCATGGCGGCGGTGACAACGAAATCATGCGGCATCTTATGCAGTATCTGCGCACAGGAAAGCCTACCGCGTCGCTGACCTCGATCGATACCTCGATCGACGGGCATCTGTGCGTTTACGCGGCGGAACTCAGCAGGAGGGAACGCCGAACGGTAGCGCTTTCGGAGCTGCGGGGAGAATAAAATCCTCGCTTTAAGGAGGTTTGTATGAGAAGAACGGATAAGATAGGACGGCTTCTGGCCGCGGCGGCTTGCTTTATCTTATTGTTTTCGATATCGGTTTTTGCGGATTTCGGTCCGAAGCCCGGTACATCGATCGTGATTGAAAATCCGCCGGAGGGCGTTTATTATCTCGATCTGCTGATCGAAGACGGCGACGGCGACTGGTATTCCAATCTGACGGAGGAGGAGATGGCTTCCTGCCGTGAGGATATGCTCGCGGTGCTGGAAGCCTTGAGCGGGCGCTATGACGGCTGGCATACGGCGCTGGTGGACGGAACGGTAGTCCCGCTCTTCGGCTCACTTGTCGGGACAGCCGGGAAAAACGGAAACGTCCATACCTTCCGTTATTACGGCGTGCCGGATACCTATCGGATCGTCGTTGTGACCGAGGATTTGCAGGTTTATGTTTCGGAAGTCCTTCATAAAACGATCTTTCAGGAAACCGTATATGTACGGCTGGATTCATCGGAGGGGTCGGAGGGGGTCATCACGGTGACAAAGACGCCCTCGCGTGCCGTTTTGTATCTTAAACAGTTCGCATTGACCTTGCTTCCGACGCTTCTTGTCGAGTTCCTGATTTTGCTTCTTTTTAGAATACCGATAAAGCGGAATATCGCGGCGTTTTTGGGCGTCAATGTGGCGACACAGCTGCTTTTGACCGTGATTATGACACGGACACTGATAAGCTCCGGACTTCTCTCGGCATATTTCCTTCTTGCACCGGTGGAGCTGGTCATTTTGGCGATTGAGGCGGCTGCATATGTGTTCCTCCTGCGGGATGTGACAAGGCCGCGCAGGATTGCCTATGCCGTGGTGGCAAACCTCGTTTCCGCCGCCCTTGGATATTGGCTTATCGGCATCGCCGATTCTTGGATCAACGTGCTTTGATTTCCGAGATATGCCGCGTCCGGCGGAGAAGCCCTTTATTATAAATGCACGGATAATAGCTGAACGACCGGCGCGGCATTGCCGCGCCGGTTATTTTGTCCGTAAAAAATATGAATGAGATGTACAAACCCTTTTGCACTTTCTTTCATATGATATAACGGCGGGAATTTTCCGCCATAAATCAGTGAAAGATGAGGTGATTTTCGGTGGGGATAAAAGCCGTGAAATTCGGCGGAACCTCGCTTTGCAGCGCGGCCCAGATGAAAAAAGCCGCCGAAATCGTCCTTGCAGACGCGGACAGGCGCATCGTTGTGGTTTCCGCACCGGGCAAATGTTCGCCGGAGGATGAAAAAATAACGGATTTGCTGTATCGATGCTATGAGGCAACGGATTGGCAGGAAAAGGGACGGCTGTTTGAGAGGGTCAGACGCCGTTTTGACGGGATCATTTCGGAGCTGGGGCTGTGTCTGGATCTTTCGGAGGAGTACCGGAGGATGATGAGCAACGGCGCGCATCTTGGCGGGCGCGATTATTTTGCTTCCCGCGGGGAATATTTGTGTGCGAAGATTTTTTCGCAGCTTTTGGGCTTTGGATTTTTGGACGCGGCTGACGGTATCTTTTTCAGAGAGGACGGCTCCTTTGACGCCGACAGGACGCAAACGGTGCTGCCGGGGCTTTTGGCGGATCGGAGCGCCGTTGTGATCCCGGGCTTTTACGGCAGGATGCCGAACGATACGATCAAAACGTTTCCGCGCGGCGGCTCGGATATCACGGGCGCTGTCGCGGCGGCTGCCGCCGGCGCTTATCTGTATGAGAATTTTACCGATGTATCCGGCTTTATGCTTGCAGACCCTAAGATTGTCGGCGATGCAAAGACGGTTGCCGTGATTTCTTATAAAGAGCTTCGCAGGCTTTCCTATATGGGAGCCGCTGTGCTTCATGAGGATTCGGTTTTTCCCGTTCGGATGTCGGGCATCCCGATCAATATCCGCAATACGGATAAACCGGACGACCGCGGTACGATGATCGTTCCCAAAAAGGAGCAAAGCGGCACGGTCAGCGGGATTACCGGAAAAAGGGGCTTTATGCTGATCCGTGTGGAGCGTGACGGACTCGGCGAGGACGCTGCGGCGCTTCGCGTTCTGCTCGGGATATTTGAACGCCGTAAAATGACGGTCATGGCGGTTCTGCGAAGCGTCGATTCCGTCGGAATCGTCGTGAAAAGCGCCGATACCGCGGGCAAGAAGGATTATATTTTGAATGAGATCTGCCAAGATTTAGAGCCGGAGACCGTCGGGCTTACGGAGAATCTGGCGCTTGTCTGCGTTGTGGGCGAGCATATGCGGGTGCAGGCCGTGCAGGCTGTATTCGACGCGCTCGGAGAGCTTGGGGAATATCCGCTTGTCACCGGCAGCGGTGCGGACGATATCGGGCTCATGATTGGCATCCGAGAGGAAGGCTTTGAGCGGGCGATCCGTAAAATTTACGAAAAAATATTGTGCTTGGAAACAATATGAAAACATAAAATTGCCGATATTTGATCGACAGAAGGAAATCCCCGCGGCAAAGCCGCGGGGATTCTCATTTCATCTCGGATTATGATGCTCTGAGAATATTTTCCCGCATCGGAGAGGGAGGATACCGAATCGAAGCGGACAAGGGCATGCTTACGGTTATCAATGCCGGAGAAACAAAAGTGAGAACCGGGCCTTATGGCTCGGTTCTTGTCATCGGATAGACTTAATTTCCGATCAGCTCCGAGACCGTGACAAATTCATACCCCATGTCGAGAAGCTTCGGAATGAGGATTTCGAGCGCGTCCAGCGTGTGCGCGCCGCTGACGGTGAAATCATGGAACAGGATAATGCTGCCGTTTTTCACCTTGCTCTCCACGGTTTCCACGATTTTTTCCGTAGGCGTTTTCGCCCAGTCGCGCGTGTCGATGGTCCACAGAATGATATTGTAATTCATCCTGTCCGCCACGTCGATGATGTCGCAGGTGTAGGCGCCCTCGGGCGGCCGGAATACGCGCGGCACATATCCCGTTTTTTCGATCAGGATTTCCTCCGTGGAGATGATTTCCTTTTCCACGACGTCTTTCTTGCATTTTGCGAGGCTTTTGTGGCTGTAGGTGTGATTTCCGACCTCGTGTCCTTCCTCGATTTCCCGCAGGACGACTTTGGGGTAGGAGGCGACGTTTTGCCCGATCACAAAAAAGGTCGCATGGACATTGTACTTTTGCAGCAGATCGAGGATTTTGTCCGTCTTGGAGGGATGCGGTCCGTCGTCGAACGTGAGAGCGATTTTCTTCGCATCGGTCTTGCCGGATATGATAACGCCGTCCTCGAGGTTCCAAGCGGCTGCCGATGCCCTCGGTACGGCCAAGCATAAAATCAATAAAACGGCAAGGGCTTTTTTCATGGTGTTCCTTTCTGAATCAGAGAAAATTGCTGATATTATTCTGTTGTATTATATTATTTATACAAATGAATAATATTGAAATGTCACAATGACATCAAGCGTTTTCCGAAAAATCATTCAATGAGCCGAAGCGATAGCCCTCCGATTCCCATATGGTCAGCAGCTCGTCGAGGATATCGGCGTTTGTTTTGGACGTGGGGTGCAGCAGCACGACGGCGCCGTTGTGGATGTTGTCACAGAGCAGCTTTTTCGCGTAATCGGGAGAGGGCTGCTTGTTGTTGTCCCAATCCGCGTAGGCGAGGCTCCAAAATACGGTCGTGTAGCCGAGCCGTTTGGCGCACGCGAGATTTTGCTCGTTGAATTTTCCCTCCGGCGGACGGTAAAATTTTGCCATGTCATGGCCGGTTTTTTCCTTGTAGACCTGTTCGAGCTCCGAGAGCTCGGCTTCAAATTCAGCGTCGGAAAGCTTTGTCATATCCTTGTGATGTGCCGTATGATTGCAGACGAGATGTCCTTCCTCCGCCATGCGTATGATAAGCTCCGTGTTTCGCTTGATCAGATTGTCGAGCACGAAAAATGCGCCGGGCGCGTTGTGCTTTTTCAAAACGTCGAGGATCCTTTCCACGTTCCCGTTTTCATAGCCCGCGTCAAAGGTGAGATAAATGACCTTTTCATCGGGGTCCTTCCCGAGAAAAACGCCGCCGTTCTCAGTCACAAACGACATCTGCGGATCGATTGTCGGGCGGACGTGGTTTTTCTGTCTTTTGCAATACCAGCTCTGCGAAGAAGCCGCCGTGGCGGCGGAGGTGAACAGGACAAAAAGAGCGAGCATTGAGCATAAAATTTTCGATTTTAATAATTTCATTGCGCGTGATTCTCCTAAAATTTAGATGGCGGCTCGCCGCGGCAATTCGCCGCATAGAAGCGGTTCTGCCGACTGCGGGTTCGTTTTGATGAAATGCCGCCGAGGTTTCAATATGGATTTTGCTCCTTACTTGAAAGTTTTTGCCGACATCGCAGAAATACACCTTGAAAAATTTTCAAGAGTCGGGGGAGTGTTGCATTTTCTGTTAAAAAGCGGTATAATGCTTTCATACGGCGCCGGTATTCCGGCAAAAGCCGTTTACTATGAGCATGAATATAAGGGAGAATTTTATGGCAAAGATTCATGTTGTGCTTGTCGAGCCGGAAATCCCGCAGAATACGGGGAATATCGCGAGGACCTGCTCCGCGACGGGCGCGGCGCTCCATCTTGTCCGCCCGCTGGGGTTTGAGATCGACGACCGCAAGCTCAAACGCGCGGGACTCGACTACTGGGATACGCTTGAAATTTATTTTTACGATTCGCTTGCGGATTTCATGCGGCAGCACGAGGACGACGAGCTTTGGTTTTTCACGACAAAGGCGAGCCGCGTCTATACCGAGATGGAGATCGGCGTGCGGGACATTTATCTTGTGTTCGGCAAGGAAACCAAGGGACTGCCGGAGGAGCTTACCGCGGCGCATTTTGACCGCAGCGTGCGGATTCCGATGCTCTCCGATAAGAGGAGCCTGAATCTCTCCAACAGCGCGGCGATCGCCGTTTATGAGGTCCTGCGTCAAAACCGCTTTGAGGGAATGAAAACCGATGGAGAAATTCTTGCCGCACGCGCCGGGATCCAATAATTTATTGAATTGTATAAAAATATATAATACAAATGTATGAAAAATACGGATCGGGAACAGACCGATTTCCCTCGGAATTTTGCCGCAAATCGGAATTTGTTTACAAATTTATATAGTAATTTTATCGCGTTTATGATATAATCACTCTGATATATTATCAGATATCAAGTGAATTTTCATTCGGAAAACGCCGCTTTATGAAACGGAACCATAAATTTGCAAAGCTTGCGGAAAGGAAGCAATAGAATCATGTCACTTGCAGATAAAATCTTCGGCACATACAGCGAAAGACAAATCAAAAAAATCATTCCGACGGTGGATAGAATCGAAGCGCTCGCAGAGACCTACGGCGCGATGAGCGACGGGGAGCTGCGTGCCGTTACGGAAACGCTTCGGGGACGGCTCGCCGCGGGGGAGACGCTCGACGACATCCTGCCGGACGCCTTTGCCGCCGTGCGTGAGACGGCAGACCGCGTGCTCGGCAAGCGTCCGTTCCGTGTGCAGCTGCTCGGCGGCATCATCCTCCATCAGGGACGCATCGCCGAAATGAAGACCGGCGAGGGAAAGACGCTTGTCGCGACCATGCCGGCGTATCTCAACGCGCTTTCAGGGAAGGGCGTCCATATCGTCACGGTCAACGACTACCTCGCCCGCCGCGACAGCGAGGAAATGGGCAAGGTATACGGCTTTCTCGGACTGAAAACGGGACTGATCGTCCACGGCCAGACCTCAGCGGAAAAGCGTGCGGCCTATGCGGCGGACATCACCTACGGAACCAATAACGAGATCGGCTTCGATTATCTGCGCGACAACATGGTGACTTACAAGGAGGAGCTGACGCAGCGAGGCTATCATTTCGCCATCGTGGACGAGGTCGACTCCATTCTCATCGACGAGGCGCGCACGCCGCTGATCATATCCGGGCGCGGCGCTCAGTCGAACGAGCTGTATCAGAAGGCGGAGAGCTTTGTCCGCACGCTGCGCGCGCTGAAAGTCAAGGAAATGGATACGAAATCCGACAATGAGGACGTTGCAGAGGATTATATCGTCGATGAAAAGGCGAAACGCACGGTGCTGACGCGCCACGGCGTGGAAAAGGCGGAGGAATTTTTCGGGCTGGAGAACCTTTCCGATCCGGAGAACGTCACGGTCAACCATCATATCATGCAGGCGCTCCATGCGCATGGCGTCATGAAGCGGGACGTGGATTATGTCGTCACCACCGACAGCAAGGTGCTTATCGTCGATGCCTTCACGGGACGTATTATGCCCGGCCGCCGCTTCTCGGACGGTTTGCATCAGGCGATCGAGGCGAAGGAGAACGTCAAGATTCAGAATGAAAACCAGACGCTCGCGACCATCACGTTCCAAAACTTTTTCAGGCTTTACACCAAGCTTTCCGGCATGACGGGGACCGCTCTGACGGAGGAGGATGAGTTCCGCGAGATATACGGGCTCGACGTCATCGAGGTGCCCACCAACAAGCCGATGATCCGGCTTGACCGGCATGACGTCGTTTATAAAAATCAGGCGGGGAAGTACCGTGCCATCCTCGCGCAGATCGAGGAATGCCATCAAAAAGGACAGCCGGTGCTGGTCGGCACGATTTCCGTCGACAAATCCGAATATCTTTCCTCTTTGCTGAAAAAACAGGGAATCCCGCACAATGTGCTCAACGCCAAGCAGCATGAGCGCGAAGCGGAAATCGTGGCGCAGGCGGGCAAATTCGGCGCCGTCACCATTTCGACGAACATGGCGGGGCGCGGTACGGATATCATGCTCGGCGGAAACGCGGAGTTCCTCGCCAAGATCGATCTGAAAAAGAACGGGTACAGCGAAGAGGAAATCGCGGCGGCGACGGGGATGTCGGACGAGATCGACGAGCGCTGCGCCGCGGCGCGCGCGCTGTTCCGCGAGCGGCTTGAGAAATATAAGGAGCAGATCGCGCCGGAGGCGGCCCGCGTCCGTGCGGCGGGCGGACTCTTTATTCTCGGGACGGAACGCCACGAGAGCCGGCGTATCGACAATCAGCTCCGCGGCCGTTCGGGACGTCAGGGCGATCCCGGGGAGAGCCGATTCTACCTTTCGCTGGAGGACGACCTCATGCGCCTGTTCGGAAGCGAGCGGATCCTTGGAATCATCGACCGCTTGGGTCTCGACGAGGATCAGCCGATCGATGCGAAGATCCTTTCGGGCTCTATTGAAAACGCCCAAAAGCGTTTGGAGGGTGAAAACTTCAGCCGCCGCAAGACCGTGCTTGAATACGACGACGTGATGAATCAGCAGAGAAACGTCATTTATAAGCAGCGCCGTGAGGTGCTCGACGGCGAGGATATCAGCGGAAAAATCCAGTCCATGCTGGAAAAATCGGTCACGGAAAAGCTCGACTCCTGCATGAGTGAGGGCGGCTTCGACGTCATGGCGGCAAAGGAGATGTTACTTTGGATCACGACGCCGGACGATTTCCGCGACGGCATCACGAGAGAAGAGCTTGAGAGTACGCTTCTCGACCGCGTTCATTCGCTTTATGGAAGGCAGGAGGCGGTGTTCGGGGAGCGGATGCGCGAGCTCGAGCGAGTCGCGCTGCTGCGCGCCGTCGATACGAATTGGATGACGCATCTCGACGCGATGGACGATCTGCGAGACGGCGTGGGACTGAACAGCTTCGCGCAGCGCAATCCGCTGACGGAATATCGGATTTCCTCCGGCGAAATGTTTGACGATATGATCGATAAGATCCGCACGGATACCGTGCGCATGGTCCTGTTTGCCAAGCCTGCGGAGGAGCTGCGCCGCAAAGAAGTGGCAAAACAGAAATCCGCGGAGCTTGCCGCGGTCGGCGGAGAAAAGGCAAAGCCGCGTCCCGTGGTGAGACGGGCTTCGGAGCGGGTCGGACGCAACGATCCGTGCCCCTGCGGAAGCGGTAAGAAATACAAGCAATGCTGCGGAAAACCGGGCGGCGGCGCGGACGCGCACGAAGGATCATAAGAAAAAAGATAGCCGGCCAAGGCCGGCGAAGGGAGCTTCGGAAATGGGTTTTGGGTGGATGTTTCTCGGCTATATGCTGCTTTTGAAGACGAATCTTGAATTCCTCGGTATCCCGCTCGACATCACCCCGGACGTGATCGGCTTTTTGCTCATGGCGCGCGGCTTTACCGTCGCGTCGGAGCATTGTGACTGCTTCCGCACGACAAAGACGCTTTCTTTTGTCGGGATTCCTGTTTCGGCCGTCGTGATTCTGATCGACGCATTGGCTGCGTTGAACGTCTTTTCGCTTCCCGCGTCCGTTTCGACGGTCATTTCCTATATATATTCCTTTTTCCTTGTCATTTTCACGCTTTGCTTTTTGCGCTCGCTTTATCAGATCACGGAAGAAACGGGGATCGAGCGTCTGAGGAAAAAATCGGTGAGATGTATGGTCTATACGGCGATCCTGTTTTTTGTCGAGCATGCGCTTTCCAGCGTCCTTTCGATGTTCGGCGCAGACCCTGCCGCGTACAATGCGACGGCGTTTGAAATCCTTGCCGGTGCCGTATATGTGCTCATCAACGCCTCGCTCATTTTTTCCTGCTATATGTGGATATGCCTTGAAGGGGATGAGGATATGCCCGATACGAGAAAGCATAAATATAAGACGCCGATTGATTATTTTGAGCGGAAAAAAGCGAATAATAGCGATAAAACAAATCATAAGAAAAAGCACTGAGCGGGCGCCGCGGACGTAGAGGGGGTATCGACAGGGATATGAATATCGGATATTTGATCGCGGGATGTATTTTTCTGTTCAATCCGACGGTGAATTTGATCGATGTGCTGCCGGATGTGATCGGCTATCTCCTCATTCTGAAAGGGCTTGACAAGCTTTCCGATTTGGACGGAAGACTGCGTTCGGCGAAGCAGAAGTTTAAGGCCGCGGCATGGATTGCCGGTGTCAAGTTCCTTGTGATGTTCTTAACACCGGTCATGGATTCGACGTGGTACCTGCTTTTCGCCTTTTCCTTTGGCGTTTTGGAGCTGATCTATGAGATCCCTGCATTTGTCGAGCTGTTCGGCGGGCTTTCTTATCTTGAAATGCGGCATACGAAACACAAGACCCGCCGCACGGAGGAAACAAAGCCGCGGTTCGGCGGGACATTCGATAAGACGGAGTTTGAGGACGGCACCGCCTATTTCGAGCTTTATGAACGGAACGGAACGGAAAGCACGCCTCCCTCGTTTGAGGAGACGGTCCCGTTCGCGGACGGGACGGCAAGGCTGTGTGTTTCCGACGCCGGCTTCTCCTCCCGGACAAACGATAAAACGGTCTATCTTTACGAATCGGATGAGGCGCGTGTTATCAGCGTGATTTTTGTCGTGGTACGCGCCGTCTGCGCCTGTCTGCCGGAAATCACGGCGCTGTTCGGCGCGGAGCCCGGCGCTGCGCGCGATTATACGGGTATGCGGTCGGTATTGGCTGTTCTGCTCGGCGTGGTCTCGCTCGTATTCGGTGTCATATGGCTTGTGAGGATGCTTCGGTACTTTACGAATTTTCAAAAGGACACCCGTTTTGTTGCGGCGCTGGAAGAAAAATACGCGGCGGAGATCCTGACGGACGAGCTGCTTTGGACCAAACGAAAGACGTCGGCGTTCTGCTCGCTTTCGATCGTCGCGTTCGTGTTCTTTCTGTGTATGCCGTTTGACGGCGTGCTGATCGACAATCACGCGCTGGATTCCTTTTTCTTTATGCCGGAGTTTTTGTGGGGCGCCGTCATGATCGCCGCGTTTTATGCGGCGGGGGAGTATGCGCCGCGCAGGCGTGTATCGGTCATAAAGGCCGCTCTGTTTTCGGCCTTTTCGGCGGTGGCTTATGGGCTTCTGATTCGGTATTCGGAGAAATATGCGGTTTTGGCATTCCCGTTTCAGGGGGAGGGCTTCCTGCCGCTTTACGCCGCTTATATGGGCTTTTTTATACTGGCTTTTATCATGTATCTCACGATCGTTCCGGAAAAGCGGCGCGTTTATCTGAGCCTTGCACAGCGTGCGGCGGAAATGTCCTCCTCGGGACTGCATGAAATGGCGGAACGAAAAAAAGAGGAAACTCTGCGCAGGCTAAAAAAAGCGATCCTATGCAATACGGTGCTGGAATCGATATACGCGATTTTCAGCATCGCCTGCATGGCGGTGGTGCCGCTGTCCGAGGAATATACGGTATGCGGGCTTTCATGGCTTTTCCGTCTGCTGTTCGGCGTGGGTCTGATGATAAACGGCGCCGTGATTTCAGGAAAGCTGAACGGCGAGTTAGAAAGGGTGATATAAACGATGGATGAAAACAAGGTTGCGGAGCCGGAGGCATCGGTCCCCGCGAAAAAAAAGCCGACGCTGATCGAAAACATTTACGATTGGTTCGAGGTCGTCTGCGTCGCGGCGGTCATCGTCGTCCTGATTTTTACGTTCGTGGGACGCATGGCGACGGTGAACGGCACCTCGATGACGGATACGCTGGCGCACGGCGACCGGCTGATCGTTACCAACCTCTTTTATACGCCGAAGCGGTATGATATCGTCGTCGTTCAAAAGCAGGACGGCTATTATTCCGACGAGCTTTTGGTCAAGCGTATCATTGCGACGGGCGGGGAGACGATCACCTTCGATTTTGAAAACTGGACGGTGTCCGTAAACGGCATTACGCTCTATGAGCCGTATGTGAGACGTGTCTACGGAAGCATGGACAGGGAGGACATCAGCGGCTACACCGTGACGGTGCCGGAGGGCTATTATTTCGTCATGGGCGACAACCGCAACGGATCGACGGACAGTCGCTCCAAAATGGTCGGCTTCGTCAAGGAGAGCGAGATCGTAGGGCATGTGGTGTTCCGCGTATTCCCGTTTCAGACGATCGGCACTTTAGATTGAAACAGAAATCGGACAAAACGGAGGAAGGTTATGCCGTCTGAGAGGATCCAGTGGTTTCCGGGTCACATGGCCAAAACGCGGCGAATGATCGCCGAAAATTTGAAGGATGTGGATCTCGTATTCGAGCTGCTCGACGCGAGGATCCCGAAAAGCTCCGAAAATCCGGAGATCGCGGGACTGACGGCGGGTCGTCCGCGGCTGACGCTGCTTTCCAAGTCGTCGCTTGCGGATCCCGCTGTAACGGGAGCGTGGAAGCGCAGCTTTCGGGAGTCGGGCAGGGAATGTATTTTTTACGACTGCCGCACGGGCGAGGGCATTTCCGAGATCGCCCCGGCGGTGCGCCGCCTGTGCGCGGACAAGCTGCAAAAATACCGTGAGCGCGGCATGGAGGGCAGACGACTGCGCGCGATGATCGTCGGCATTCCGAATGTCGGAAAAAGCTCGCTTATCAACCGCTTGTCCGCGGCGAGCAAAGCCAAGGTGGAAGATCGTCCGGGCGTGACCTTAAACAAGCAGTGGGTCACGACCGCGCTGGGCTTCGATCTGCTCGATATGCCGGGCGTTCTATGGCCGAAATTCGACGACCGGACGGTAGGGGAAAATTTGGCGCTGACGGGTGCTATCCGCGATGAGATCATGGATGTGGAGATGCTGGCCTGCGTGCTTTGCGGCAGGCTCCGCACGGCGTATCCCGCGATGCTCGCCGCACGCTATAAATTTGAGGAGACCGCGGTTCAGGAGCTGACGGACGCGGCGCTCGCGGAACATATCGGCAGGCGGCGCGGATTTCTTGTTTCCGGCGGCGAGGTGGATTTTCTGCGCACCGCGAATATGCTGCTCGACGAATTCCGCGCCGGAAAGATCGGCCGCATCACGCTGGAATCGCCGGAGACGAATTGAGACTATTTCAAGCCGTCATAGAAAGGGTAGAAAAAATATGCAGGCGGCGCATTCGCCGCAGAAAATTTTCATATAAAAGAAATTTACCGGAGGGACAATGCTCGACTTTACATATGAAAATGAATGCTGTGCGGCTGGATACGCCGCCGTATGCGGCATCGACGAGGCAGGCCGCGGACCGCTCGCGGGCAACGTCGTCGCGGCGGCGGTCATTCTGCCGCGCGGACTTTTCATCGAGGGGCTGAACGACTCCAAAAAGCTTTCGGAAAAAAAGAGAGAGGCGCTTTTCGAGGTCATCGTGAGAGAGGCTGTCACCTCCGTTGCGTGGGCGACGCCCACCGAGATCGATGCGCTCAATATCCTGAATGCGACCATGCTGGCGATGAACCGCGCCGTTAAGGGGCTTCCCGTACCGGCGGACTTTGCGCTGATCGACGGAAATACGGCGCGCGGCTTTGAAATCCCGACAAGGACCATTGTCGGCGGGGATGCGAAATGCCCCTCCGTCGCGGCGGCGTCCATCCTTGCCAAGGTGACGCGGGACAGACAGTGCCTTTTGCTGGACAGCCTGTATCCGGAATACGGCTTCGCCCGCCACAAGGGCTATCCCACAAAGGAGCATATGGCGAAAGTCGTGGAGCTTGGGCCCTGTCCGGAGCACAGGCGGAGCTTTCTCTCCTTTGCGGAGCGTATAAAGCATGAAAAATCATGAGGTCGGCGCTGCGGGCGAGGCGCTTGCCTGCGAATACCTTGCCTCCCTCGGATATTCGGTGGTCTGCCGAAATTATCGGAGCGGCCATCTCGAAACGGACATCATCTGTGAAAACGAAACGCATATTCTGTTCGTAGAGGTCAAAAGCCGCATGGATACGGGCTTTCTGTCAAAATACGGCAGGCCGGGGGCGGCGGTGGATGACAGGAAAAAACAGCACATAACGGAATGTGCCAGGGAATATATTTATAAAAATAAACCGACGAAAAAACCGCGCATCGATGTCATTGAGGTCTATTTGACGCTTCGGGACGGACGGTATGTTCTCTCGGAAAAGGGAATCCGTCACATCGAAAACGCCTTGTGCTGACGGCGTTCATGCGCGGCTCAGGAGGATTTTATGAATTTATTCGATTTGCATTGTGATACACCCTTCGAGCTTTATAAGAAGCAGACGGCGCTTTCCGAGAACGGGCTCCATATATCCTTAAAAAAGGCGGAATGTTATCGGCGATACGCGCAGGTCATGGCGATTTGGACGCAGCATTCCCTTGACGGCGAGGCGGCGTGGGAGCAGTTTCTGGCAATCCGCGGGGATTTCCTTTCCAAGATCCCCTCCGAGCAGGCGGCGCTTTGTACGTCCTCCTCCGATTACCGCAGAGCCTTGTCAGAGAACAAGCGGCCGCTTTTCCTCGCGGTAGAGGGAGCGAGCCTGCTCTGCGGCAAACCGGAACGGCTCTCGGAGCTGTATCGGCTCGGCGTGCGGTTCCTCACGCTCGTTTGGCGAGACGCGGATATCATCGGCGGCGCTTTCGATACCGATCTGCCGCTGACGCCGTTCGGGCGCGAGGTCGTAAAAGACTGCTTTTCGCTTGGCATGATCGTGGACGTTTCGCATGCGTCCGACGCGGTCACGCAGGAGTGCCTTGTGCTGGCGAGGGAGGCGGGCGTGCCTGTTATCGCCACTCATTCCAACAGCCGAGCCGTTTTCGAGCATCCGCGCAATCTTACGGATGAGGCCGCAAAAGAAATCGCCGCGTGCGGCGGTATCATCGGCGTCAGCATGGCGCCGCAGCATCTCGACGCGCCCGGCGAAGCGGGAATCATGAGCGTCTGCCGTCACATTCTCCATTATTTAGAGCTTGGTGTCGGCGATCATTTATGCTTCGGATGCGATTTCGACGGGATCGATAAGACGCCTGCGGGGCTCCGCGATGTCGCCTCTTTATATAAGATAGCGGAGATGCTTGCCTTATCGGGTGTGCCGGAGCATACGGCTGCCTCCATTTTCTATGACAATGCCGAACGTTTTGTGTGTGCCAATCTATAAAAGAAAAGCGGACGGGAAATCCGTCCGCAGCTTTGGTTTTATGCTTGCTCTGCATCCCGGGCAAGGGAGCGAAAGGCTTCCAGCAGCGCCTCGCCGTCCGTGCCGCTCATGATGAGGATGACGATATCCCCGATATGCTCCACGTACACGTGGTCGGGAGAAACGCCGGTGCAGACCCATTTCATGGGGTCGGCATTCTTTTTGATGGTGTCGGCAAGGGCCTCGACGTCCTGTCCCTCTTTCGCTTTGACGAGACAGAGCGAATAGGTGGTCGGGTTGAGGCTCGCCTCGGACGCGATGGCGCGTTCAAATTCGATGTCGGCTTTTCCGAGAAAATACGCGCAGTTGCTGTCTGTGATTTCGGTCGTGACAAGATAATTCGTGAAGTCGTCTTCTTCCGGCACCGGCGCTTCGATGAGAGACGTCAGCATTTTGCCGTAGCCTCCTTTATCGTAAATGGCGGCGAGGATGTCTTCAAGAGTCATTTCGGAAAGCGCCTTGTTTTTTTCGTCCTCTTTGCCGCATGCGGCAAAGAGCATGGCAAGGGAAGATAAAATGAGAAGAATCGCGATCAGTTTTTTCATGACATGTCCTCCGGTCCAATGGAATTTTATAAAAACAAAGTAGGATTCCATGTGGCTTTGGTTTCATTTTTCTATGATTTGTCGTGAAAACGTGCAGATATTCTCGGTTTTAAAATAAAAAAGCGGAAAAGCGAGAGCTTTTCCGCCGCAGAATCAAATCGTTTTCTGCTTAAAGGTTGCGCAAACGGTGTCCGTGCAGGAGGTCGCGTAGCTGGGGCCGACGTTTATCCTCTCGGCTGTGCAGTAGTTGTTGCCGTCGTGGTAAACACAGTTGGTGACGTCGCACGAAACGCCCTTATTGCATTTGCAGGTCTTACATGTTTTTTCAGCAGAATCGTTTCCACTCATGATTGTAACCGTTATCCGTTCCGAGGCGGAACGGATACATCCTTTCGATTGAAAATAACAAGCGTCCAAAAATTTTCCGCCGCTTCGGACGGAATCACTCCATTGGAACAAAAAACAAAGCTGTCAAGGGTTATTTTGCTTCCGGGCACGCGCGTTTATACGGATATTTTCAAAGAGTTTTTGATCAAGTTTATCCGATTTTAGAATGAAAAAGAAAAAACTGAAAAAATGACCGAATGGAAAGGAATTTTTAGAAATTATGTCGCTTTATGTCATCGGAGACCCGCATCTTTCGCTTTCCTCCGGGAAACCGATGGATATTTTCGGCTCGCGCTGGAACGGATATGTGGAAAAATTTTATAACGGCTGGCTGCGTCGGGTGTCGGACGGCGACACCGTCGTTCTCGCGGGGGATATTTCATGGGCGATGACGACAGAGCAGGCAAAGGCGGATTTCGATTTTATCGAGGCTCTGCCGGGGCAGAAAATCATTCTCAAAGGCAATCACGACTATTGGTGGCAGACGATGTCCAAACTGGAGGCCTTTGTTAAGCAAAACGACTATCGGACGATCCGCTTTCTGCATAACAACGCGTATGAAACCGATGATTTTATCATCTGCGGCTCGCGCGGCTGGTATACGGATGACAAAACGCCGCCGATCAAGGGCGCGGACGCCGCAAAGATCGTCGCAAGAGAGGTACAGAGGCTCGATATGAGCCTTTCCTGCGGCGTGTCGCTCCGCGAGGCCGCGGCACTGCGCGGAGAAAACAAGGAAATGCTGGCGTTTCTGCATTTCCCGCCGGTGTTCAAGGGCTATCTCTGCGACGAGATCGTTTTGGAGCTTTACAAAAAAGGCGTTGAACGCTGCTTTTTCGGTCATATCCACGGAAACTACGAGGCCGCGGCGGTCATAAATTATTCCGACATCGACTTTTATCTCATCTCCGCCGATTTTTTGATGTTCGAGCCGATGAAAATTGAACCGAAATCGAAAAAATCGTTTGATCATATCCTATAAAATTGCACAAAATGATTGACATTTTTTGTGTGAAATGGTATAGTAAATCATGTATGTAAAATAAAAAGTTGTGTGTGAAAACACTACGGAGGAAAAATGAAGCTGTTAAATACCGCCGACATCGGCATCAATCAGAAGGAGCTCGAAATTTTCATCGATCATGAGACTTTCGAGACGGAATGCGAAAAGGCATACCGGAAAAACGTCGCGAAGTTCAACATTCCGGGCTTCCGCAAGGGCAAAGCGCCGCGCAAAATGATCGAAAGAATGTATGGGGCGGGCATCTTCTATGAGGACGCGATCAACGCGCTCCTGCCCTCGGCATATCCGGAGGCCGTAAAGGAAGCGGGTCTTGATGTCGTGAGCCAGCCTGAAATCGATATCAAATCCCTGGACGGCGACGGCGTCGTCATTACGGCAAAGGTGTTTGTAAAGCCGGAAATCACGGTCAAGGCGTATAAGGGTCTTGAGGCGACCAAGGAAGCGGTCGAGATCACGGAGGAAGCGGTGACGGCGGAGATCGACCGCGTCCGTTCACGCAATGCCCGCATCATCGAGATCACGGACCGTCCCGCGGCGAAGGACGACGAGGTTATCTTCGACTTTGACGGCTATGCGGACGGCAAGCAGTTCGAGGGCGGCAAGGCGGAGAAATATAGCCTGAAGCTCGGTTCCGGCCAGTTCATTCCCGGCTTTGAGGATCAGATGATCGGAAAGAGCGTCGGAGAGAATTTCGACGTCGAGGTCACGTTTCCCGAGGATTATCACGCGAAGGAGCTTGCCGGCAAGGCGGCGACCTTTAAGTGCCTGATCCATGAGATCAAAGTCTCCGAGCTGCCCGCGCTCGACGACGAATTTGTCAAGGACGTGTCCGAATTTGACACGGTGGATGAATACAAAGCCGATGTCAGGGCAAAACTCGAAGAGAATGCGAATAAGGCGGAGGACGCGAAGGTCGACGAGCAGCTCATGAGCGCGCTCTGCGAGAACATCGAGGGAGAGATTCCCGAGGTGATGTTTGAAAACGAGGCGGAGAACTGCGTGCGCGATTATGAAAACCGGCTCCGCTATCAGGGCATGGATCTCGAAACCTTCATGAAATATACGGGGCAGACGGTGGAGACGCTGAAAGGTCAGTTCCGTCCGCAGGCGGAAAAGCAGGTCAAGACGCGGCTTGCGCTCGAATATGTCGCAAAGGCGGAGAGCCTTACGGCAACGGAAGAGGACATTGGCGCCGAATATCAGAAGATCGCCGATGCCTATGGTCTTGAGGTCGACCGCGTAAAGGAAAGCATCGATGAAAAGGCGATCGCGGCAGATGTCGTGGTCGGCAAGGCGGCGCTTTTCGTGCATGACAACGCTGTCATTTCCGGCGCGGCCGCGGCTCCCAAAAAGAGAGCGCCGAGAAAGAAAAAGACGGTCGAGGCGGAGCCTGAGACGGTATCCGAGGCAAATCCGGAGGAGACGTCTCCCGAAATCCAGCCAAAAGCGGAATAATATGACAATCCGATTCGCAGACGCTATCGCCTGCGAATTTGATTATTTTCTTTGCGGAAGAACTGCCGCGAGCAGCTTTTAAATTCAGAGAGAGAAACCGTCCCGCAGGACGGCATAGGAGGTTATTATGGCATTGGTACCAATGGTTGTGGAGCAGACGAGCCGTGGCGAGCGCTCGTACGACATTTATTCGAGACTTCTCAACGATAGGATCGTATTTCTTGCCGACGAGGTGAACGACGTCACGGCGTCTCTTGTCGTGGCACAGCTTCTTTTCCTTGAATCTCAGGATCCGGATAAGGATATCAGCCTTTATATCAACAGTCCGGGCGGTTCGATCACGGCCGGTATGGCGATCTACGATACGATGAACTATATCAAATGCGACGTTTCGACCATCTGCATCGGTATGGCGGCGAGCATGGGCGCGTTTCTGCTTGCATCGGGAACGCCCGGCAAGCGCTTGGCGCTTCCCAACAGCGAGATCATGATCCATCAGCCGCTGGGAGGCATGCAGGGGCAGGCGGCGGACATCAAGATCCATGCGGACAGAATCATCCGCATCCGCCAGACGCTCAATGAGATTTTGGCGAAGGAGACCGGAAAATCCGTCGAACAGATTGCAAAAGATACCGACCGCGACAATTTCCTGTCCGCCGAGGAAGCGAGAGAATACGGACTCATCGACAAGGTGATCGACAAGAGAATATAAGGGGAACATTTATGGCAGAAAATAACAAGGGAAGCGGCGCCGTACACCGCTGTTCATTCTGCGGCCGGACGGAAAATCAGGTAAGTTATCTGATTCCGTCGCAGAGCGGCGTCTATATATGCGATAACTGCGTGTTCGCGTGCAGCCAGCTCATCGACGATTATGAAAGCTCGATGAAAAATTCGGCAGTGCCGGAGCTTTCCGAGCTGCCTCGTCCGAAGGACATCAAGGCGGTGCTCGACGAATATGTGATCGGACAGGATTCGGCAAAAATCGCTCTGTCGGTCGCCGTATACAATCATTACAAGCGGATCGCGTCAAAGAAAAAGACAAAGGGTTCCGGCAAAAAGACGGAAGACGACGGCGTTGAGATCCAGAAGAGCAATGTGCTCCTGCTGGGGCCGACAGGCGTCGGCAAGACGTTTCTTGCGCAGACGCTGGCAAAGACCTTGAAGGTGCCGTTTGCGATCGCCGACGCCACGACGCTCACGGAGGCAGGCTATGTCGGCGAGGACGTCGAAAATATTCTGCTGCGGCTGATTCAGGCGGCGGATTACGATATCGAGCTTGCGGAGAAGGGGATCATCTATATCGACGAGATCGATAAGATCTCGCGGCGCAGCGAAAACCGCTCGATCACGCGCGATGTGTCCGGCGAGGGCGTCCAGCAGGCGCTTCTCAAAATTTTGGAGGGCACGGTCTCCAACGTTCCGCCTCAGGGCGGACGCAAGCACCCCGGGCAGGATTTTATCCAAATCAACACGGAAAATATCCTCTTTATCTGCGGCGGCGCATTCGACGGACTGGAACAGATTATCGAGCAGAGGATGGGGAATTCGACGATCGGCTTCGGCGGCGAGATCAAGAAGAAAGCGGAAAAGGAGAAGGACGGCGGCATTTTAAAAAAGGTCACGGCACATGATATCGTGAAATACGGTCTGATCCCGGAGCTGGTAGGCCGTCTGCCGGTCATCGTTTCCTTGGAGAATCTCGACCGCGAGGCGCTTGCACGGATCTTGAAAGAGCCGAAGAACGCGGTCATCAAGCAGTATAAAAAATTGTTTGGCCTTGATGGGATCGACATCGAGTTCACCGATGCTGCCGTCGCTAAGATCGCGGACCTTGCGATTGAGAGAGGAACGGGCGCGCGCGGCCTGCGCGCCATCATGGAGGAGGTCATGCTTCCGATCATGTATGATGCGCCGTCCATGTCGGATATCGAGGCAGTCGTCGTGGACGAAAGGGTCGTCGCAGAGCACGCCGCTCCGGAATACAGACTGAAAAAAACGGAAAACGAGCTTTCTCAGCCGGCCTAAATAAAAAATCGAAAACGGATGCTTTTCCATAACGGAAAAGCATCCGTTTTCTTTTTGAGAAATTTCAGTTTTTGTGAAGATGAAATGATGTCGGCTGACAGGACAGCTTGATTAACCGATCTGCATTTCTTCTTGTCCTGCGCAGATAGAAGTAAATGACAGCCGGAGCGGGTTTTATCGGTTTTACTTCCGGCGGATCTTGTAGCTTGTAGGATGCAAGTGCATTTTCAAGAGTGGAATTTTTATGATGGGATAAATATCCATAAATTGCAGACAAGATATCGGGTTCCCTGCAATGCTCCGGGATTTCCGTCGTATCGAGAGCCCGGCAAACTGCATTTTGCGTAAGGCTTTTTGTATATTCCGCGGCGGAAATGAATTTTTTTAAGGGGACCGCCTTTGTATCGAGACTGCGAAACAATGCGATAAACAGTCTGATAAAACCGCAAAGGAACGCGATGATGACGGCTGTTCCGATCATTCCCGGGATCTGTATGTATTCTACCGATCCAAAACGCATATAATAATACGACCAAACGACAAGCAGGGCAGGCAGAAAAGCGCTTATGACAGTCCCAAACGCGATAAACCAAAGAGGCTCTTCTGTACGGATATTTTGATATCTTTCCGCATTCGGGATTTGTTTTGTCAAAGCCTGCTTGCTGTCCGCCATTTTATAAAGACAAGTGAGAAGTCGGTCTGTCCGCTGGATATCGCGCTGGGCATGGGTCACTTTTTTTAGAAGAACAAGCGTATCTTTGTTTTGCATGACTTCTCCTTTGGCGCTGCGATTTTTAGCTGTTTTCTCTATTTTAGCGGATAATCCGCTAAAAGTCAATAGCGGATTATCCGCTATGATAAGATTCAATGTAGAGAAAGAGAACGGATCGGGGATAGGGAATGTATAGGAGAATACGTGATCTGCGCGAGGACGCCGATTTGACGCAGCGTGAAATCGCGGAAATATTGAATTGCAGTCAGCGTGTTTACAGCAATTATGAAAGGGGAGAGCTCGATATCCCCACGGAGATCTTGATAAGACTTGCGAATTTGTACGATACGTCGGTGGATTATATTTTGGGCAGAACCGACCGTCGGGAATGGAAAAAATGACCGGGTGACGGAAGCATGCGCTTCTGTCGTCCGGCCATTTTTATAGTGGATGGAATACTTGAAAATGCGCTTTATTGGCAGGAAAGAACGTCGATGACGGTTTCTCCGCTTATGATTTTCAGCGGTATTTTCGTCGCCGCGTCGATGTAGAGCGTCATGTCGTCACAGGTGCATATGTATACGGCGATTCCGCCGACGGTTTCACTCTTGATTTTCCAGAGCGAGCCGCTGGAAAGCCGGAAGAGAGACCCCCATTTTGCCGCTTTCAGCTTTTCCGCGGAGGAAAGCGGCATCGATGTTCCGTCATATTCGATCAGCGCTTCGTTTTCACCTATCACAAAGCGGATCCCCTCTGTTTCGTCATCGCCGCAAAGCTCGACCGTGTCCTTTTCTCCGAGTGTGATTTTCGCAGAAAACTCATCGCCGTCGCTTATTTTGACTTCAAATACTGCGCCGTCCTTCTGATAGGATAAAAGCTCCGACATGCTCGGCGTCCCGCCGCAGGAGAAAAGCAGCAGACAAAGCGCGGATAAAACGATGGCTGCAATCAGTTTTTTCATAATGCCCCCTGAAAAAAAGAATTCTATCTCCAATATATTCGTTTTAAAAAAATCTATTCCGATGTTGAAAAAGAAAGGCTCTTATGCTATAATCTTTCATATCGGCAGCGGAGCGCCGGCTTTGGCTGCGATTGGATCAGATGCCGCTCTTTGGCGAAGCGGCGGAATCTTTATGAGGACGAAAAGGAGCAGGATAGTATGACGCTTGTGATTATGGCGGCGGGAATGGGGAGCCGCTTCGGAGGAATGAAACAATTGACGCCGCTCACGGACGAGGGCGAATATATCATGGATTTTACAATCTATGACGCCGTGCTTGCCGGATTCGACAAGTTTATTATCATCATCAAAGAGGAGCACGAGGAGTTGTTCGAGGAAAAACTCGGACGCAGGCTCCGCAAAAACGGAATCGATATCCGGTATGCCTATCAAAAGCAGGAGCTTCCCGCGGGCTTTACGGTGCCGGCGGGCAGAACCAAGCCCTTCGGGACGGGACATGCCATCATGTCGGCGGGCAGAATCGACGACAACTTCGGCGTTGTGAATGCGGACGACTGCTACGGACGCGACGCCTTTATAAAGCTTGCATCCTTTCTGCGTGAAGCACGCGACGGAGAGCGGGCGCATTACTGCATGGTCGGCTATCAGGTAAAAAATACGCTGAGCGAAAACGGCAGCGTGTCCCGCGGCGTGTGTCTTGCGGATAAGGCGGGCTATCTTGTGCGTATCGAGGAGCATAAAAAAATCGAGCGGCGGGCAGACGGCACCATTATCAATACATTTGACGACGGAAGCGTGTGTATTCTTCCGGAGGATACGACGGTTTCGATGAACTGCTTCGGCTTTACGCCGTCCTTTACCGAGCATTTGGAGGAGATGTTCCTCCGCTTTTTGGAGGAGAATCGCGCGGATTTATCCAAATGTGAATTTTTCCTACCCTCCGAGGTGCAGGAGCTGATCGATACCGGCCGCGCCGATGTGAAAATCCTCGCCTCTGACGCTGTGTGGCAGGGCGTTACCAACCGTGCGGACAGCGAGATTTTCCGCGCATTTATGCGTGCGGAGAAGGCGGCGGGCGTTTATCCTGCCCGTCTTTGGAAAAACGAAGCATAAACAGGTGTGGAAATGACGCAGATCAGTGAGATATTTTTATGGTTCATGCTGTACAGCATCATCGGCTGGGCTTATGAGACGGTCATTTGCTCCCTTATCAAATATCACAGAGTGATCAACCGCGGCTTTTACATCGGGCCATACTGTCCGATCTACGGAATCGGCGCCGTCATATGTTTTCTTCTTCTTGACGATATCCGATATCAGATCCCCGGAATAGGCGGTGTGCTTGTCATTTTTATCCTGTCCGGCTTTATCGCCTGTACGATCGAATATTTTATCTCATGGCTGATGGAAAAGCTGTTCCATGCAAGATGGTGGGATTACAGCGACAGACCGTTCAATCTGAACGGCCGTATCTGTCTCGGCGGTTTTTTGGTGTTCGGCGCAGGCGTGACGCTGGTTTTGTACTTCGTACAACCGCTTTTGATGAAGCTGACGGGAATGCTTTCACCGTTTTGGACGAATCTGATCGCCGGAATTCTTGCCGTCATATATGCGGCGGACGCGGTCGTCTCGCTTTGCAGCTGCTTTGGATTCAGCAAAACGATGCGGCGCGTCCATGACGAGCTTGAGCGCCGAATCGACGTTCATATGGACGCGCTCACCGAGAAAGCGGCGGCGCATGAGAACAGCGCGTTTGCAAAGGCGGGGCGAAGTGTTCTTGTCAAGTACCATGATTTCAGCATGAGCCTCAAAAACAGAGAGATCCGTTTTTTGAAGGCCTTTCCCGGATTGAAGGTGCCGTCCCTGCGGGAGAGCGGTTTTGTCGAAAAGCTTCGTGAATATATGAAAAAAGACAGTCATGACAAAACGGAAAAATGAGCAGTTCCGATACAGGAGGAGAAAATGAAGCGTCTTATTCTGGTGGGCGGAACGATGGGCGTCGGCAAAACGGCGCGCGCCTTGCGCCTGCGGGCGCGGGCTTCCAGCCGTGCAGATTTGCCGCACGGCGAATGTTGGCTTGCCGAGCGAAGCGAGAGCAAACAACTGTCGGGAGCCGTGGGTATACACTTCTCAGCAGATGGATGAGAGTCCGAGACGGGAGTCTCGGTAAATCTTTTGGTACTTTTCTCTTTACGGAGAAAAGTACATATCTTTCTCCTTTGGCAAGGAGAGAACGTATGCTTTTCTTTACAGAAAGAAAAGCATCAAAAGAACTGCAAGCGTACCGCTTGACCGTTTGTGCAACCGGCAGCGGTTCGATGGCGGCTATGAAAGACGGCATCCACGCTCGCGGGGCTCGCGTGATCCGTCAACCGCCGCCCCTTTCGCAAGCATCGCGCCGGAGGGCGCTCACACGGCGCGCGCCTTGCGCCTGCGGGCGCAGACTTCCCAGCGGCAATCACTTCCCGCACGGCGGATGGTGGCCTGTGCGAGCCTCGCGAGCACTGCAACACCTTTCGAGCCGTGGGTATGCACTTCCCAGCAGAAGCATGGGAGTTTGAGGCGAAACCTCAACGACTCTTTTCGTCGTTTTCTCGTCGGTGAGAAAACGACATATCATCTCCTTTGGAAAAGGAGAAAAGGAACTCATAAGGGATTATCCCTTATGAGTTCCTTTTTTATGTTTCAATTCCCGCGAACTGCGACATATAGAGATTATAATACACGCCCTTTTGACTAAGCAGCTCGTCGTGATTTCCGGCTTCGCATATCCGACCGCCGTCGAGAACGATGATCTTATCCGCATCCCGGATGGTGGAAAGCCGATGTGCGATGATGAGCGTCGTTCTTCCGTGCATCAGATGCAGCATTGCCTCTTGAATGTGCATTTCCGTGCGGGTATCGACGCTGGAGGTGGCCTCGTCAAGTATCAGGATTTTCGGATCGGCAAGCACGGCGCGTGCAATCGAAAGCAGTTGTCTCTGCCCATTGCTGATATTGCCGCCGGCCTCTGAAAGCTCGGTGTCATATCCCTCCGGCATTCGCTCAATGAAGCTGTCGGCATTTGCAGTAGCCGCCGCTTCTCTTATTTCCTCGTCGGTGGCGTCCAGCCTGCCGTAACGGATATTCGCACCGATCGAATCGGAGAAAAGCACGGTATCCTGCAAAACGATCGCGATGTTCTTTCGCAGCGAATCCTTGGTAATGTCCCGAATGTCGGTGCCGTCGAGGAGAATCTCGCCGGAATCCGTCTCATAGAACCGCGTCAGGAGATTGATGATGGTCGTCTTGCCGGAGCCGGTCTTTCCGACGATGGCGATCTTTTGCCCCTTATCGACCTCGAGACAGAAATCCTTTAACACCGGCTCTCCCGGCACATAGGAAAAATTGATATGCCGGAACGACAGTCTGCCCGTGATTTCATCGCGGTCCAGCACGATTTTCCCTTCGTCGATTTCCGACGGCTCATCCATGATTTCAAACACGCGCTCCGCGCCTGTCACCGCGTTGAGGATCGAGGTATACTGGTTTGCGATTTCATTGAGCGGCCTTGTGAATTGCTTGGAGAACTGGATGAAAAGGAATACCGTGGTGACGCTGAAGCGTCCGTTGATCGCGAAGGCCACGCCGGCGGTGACGATGAGGAGAAATCCGATGTTGTTGATGATGTTCATGAGCGGGCCCATGACGCCGCCGAAGATTTCAGCCTTGATGCCCGTCTTTTTCAGAGCGGCGCTGGTTTGGCGGAATTCTTTTTTTATCTTTTCCTCTCTGGAAAACGCGATGATCGTCCGGTATCCCATGACGCTTTCCTCCACCTCGGCGTTGAGCTCGCCGAGCAGCTTTTGCTGTGCCGCGAAATACCGTCTGACACGTTTGGTTAAAAACGTCGTGGCGAGCAGTGTGAGAGGGATCGTGACGATACTGATGAGAGTCATTTCCCAGCTGTAATAAAGCATGATGCAGAATGCGCCGATGATGGTGATGACACTGGAAATAAGAGAGGTCACCGACTGCGAGATCGTATTGGAGATATTTTCGATATCGTTGGTCATACGGCTCATGATGTCGCCGTGCGGATGATTGTCGGTGTATCCGATGGACAGCTTCTCGATGCGCCGGAAAAGATCGCCCCGCATGGTTTTTACCGTCTCCTGAGAGAGCTTGGCGGAGAGCCGGCTCTGTATGTAGGAGAACAGCGACGACGCTATAAACAGTACGGCGAGCACACCGAGAATCCGGATCATCGCATCGAAATCGACGACAGGCTTCCCGCTCGATGTCGTCATCTTTCCGCCCATCGACTCGGGCGTCAGATAGTCGAGCGCTTTCGTCTGCATGGTCGGCGCGATGAGCGTGACCGCGGCGGAGGCGATGACGCAGATGATCATGATAATGAGAAGGATCTTATTTTTTCCGATGTAGCCGAGGAGCTTGGAAACGGTCTTTTTGAAGTTTTTCGGCTTTTCCGCCACCATAGGGCCTCTGGGGCCTCCGGGGCGGCGTCCGCCGGGTCCCATCATCATGTCGATGTCGGAGCTTTTTTCCTTTTTCGGTTCGTTATTCAATTTCCTCACCCCGTTTCAGCTGAGAATAATAAATGTCGCGGTATATCTCGCTTGATTCCATGAGCTCCTCGTGGCTGCCCGAGGCGGCGACCGTTCCGCCGTCGAGAACGAGAATCCGGTCGGCACTCATAACGGAGGCGACACGCTGAGCGATCGTGATGACGGTAAGCGTGCCTTCTTTCTCGCGAAGCGCTTTTTGCAGCTTGGCGCTGGTGGCGAGATCGAGCGCGGACATGCTGTCGTCGAAGATGATGACCTCAGGCTTCTTTAAGAGGGCGCGCGCGATGGCAAGACGCTGCTTTTGTCCGCCGGAAAGGGAAGCGCCCTTTTCGGCGATCATCGTATCATATCCTGCGGCGAAGCCCATGATAAATTCATCCGCCTGCGCGACTTTTGCCGTTTCCCGAAGCTCCTCGTCGGAGGCGGATTCATCTCCCCAGCGCAGATTTTCCGCGACGGTGCCGGAGAAAAGCTCGCTTTTTTGAAGGACAAACGAAATTTTCGAGCGCAGAGTATCCAGCGAGTAATCCTTTATGTTTACACCGTCAAGGAGGATTTCTCCCTCCGTCGGATTGTAAAAACGAGGAATCAGGCTGACAAGCGTCGTCTTACCGGAGCCTGTCGCGCCGAGAATGGCGAGATTTTCTCCGGATTTTATATCGAGGTCGATGTCATGGAGCACCGGCTCGCCGGACGTGTCCGGATAGCGGAAGGATACGCTGCGGAACACGACATGACCGGGCTTTTCCTCCTCACCGGTTCCCTCATAGACGCCGTCTGTGATGGTGGGAACGCAGTCGAGCACCTCATTGATACGCTTTGCGGAGGCCTGTGCTCTCGAGATGAACTGGAACATCGTGGATATCATCATGACGGAGTTTAAAATCTGCATGATATACTGAATGACGGCCATGACTTCGCCGACTTCGATGGCGCCGTGACCCACCTCGATTCCGCCGATCAAAATGACCGCGATGACGGCGATATTCATGACCACCATCATGAGCGGGGAGAGCAGCGCCATGATATACTGTACGCGCAGCATGACGGCGAAAAGGTTGCCGTTCGCTTTGTCAAAGCGCTTGGTCTCGTGCTCCTCACGCACGTATGCCTTGACGACGCGCGCGCCGGATACGTTTTCTTGGACGACGGAGTTGACGTCGTCAAGTCTGTCCTGTACCTGCTCGAACATCGGCTTGATCTTGCGCATGACCAGATAGACGATCAGAAGCTGGATCGGAAGCGAGACCGCGATGACGATGCCGAATTTGATATTCAGAGAGATCGCCATGATGATGCCGCCGACGAACATGATCGGCGCTCGGAAAAAGGAGCGCAGTCCCTGCGCTATGAAATTCTGCACCATCGTGACGTCGTTCGTCATCCTTGTGACGAGGGAACCGACGGTGAATTTATCTGTCTGCTCCGGTGAGAGCGCCATCACATGAGCGAAAGCGTCCTGACGAAGATCGTTGCCGAAGCTCTGAGAGGCCGCGGAAGCAAAGCCCGCCGCGCCGACGCCCGTGACGCCGCCGAGAATGACGAGAATCATCATTTTGACGCCGTAGCTTGCGACGATGCTCATGCCTTCCGATACGGATCCTGCATAAATGCTGTTGTTGACGATATCGGACATGATCGTGGGCAGCGAGAGATCGACGAGGACCTCCGCGATCATGAACAATGGAGAAAAGATCGCGATATACCAATAAGGCTTGAGGTATTTGAAAAGCTTTTTCATATGCCGGTCGGGGTCCTTTCCGCTGTCTCGTTGGATTCCAAAATGTTGTCCCGGATCTTTTTGAGGCAGCGCAGAAGGACTTCCTCCTCGGTTTTATCGATGCCGGAAAGCATGATCCTTTCAAATTCCATGATGTTTTCGCGGTGTTTGAGATCGAGCTCGCGTCCCTTGTCGAGCAGATATACGCGGGTTTGGCGCATATCGACGGCGTCGGTCTCGCGTTTCACAAGTCCTTCCGCCTCCATGCTTTTGAGTGCGACGCTGACGGTCGGCGCCTTGAGATGCGTTCCCCTTGCGATGGAAAGCTGTGTCACGCCGTCGCCGCGCGCAAGGAACATCAGCACCTGCCGATATCCGTTTTTAAATCCGAGCTCCTCGGATTTTTCCCGCATCCTGTCGCGGAACAGCTTAGAGATTTCGTTGATGAGCATACTGGGCTTGGGTTCCCCGAGACATTTTTCGTCTCTGATTTCCTGATTATGTACCATAGTGTCCTCCCATAATTATTAGTTAGAAAACTAATTAAAAGTATATAAGAAAAAAGCTGCTTTGTCAAGCGGTTTTTTCGGTGTTTACAATTTGTTAAAAAGATAGGGAAGGCGGTGGATCGGTTCACTGCGGGATCAGAGAAATGGTTTTGCGTTTTCTTTTTTGCTTATGCTCCCCAAAGCCGTTCAAAAAGCTTTGATCGCGACCGCCGGATAGGGGAGCAGCCTTCTCGGTTGTGTATTCGGTTTCCGATAGATGACGGGGCGCGGCGGAACCGCCGCGGATCTGCAAAGAGAGGAGGCATCCGCATTGAGATGCTGCGCGCGTCCGTGAGATGAAGAAAATCCGTGTGCGGGATGATTGAATCTCGGGCGCGAACAGGGCTCCGCGGCCCGATCCTCAACGGCTCGGCGACGGCGAGCGGCTTGAATTCAGCGGAAATATCCGCTGCGGGGCTGACTTCCGATCTGCCGCAGACGGGAGAACAGTTTGAGACAATCGGGATTTTTTGCCGCAATCCTTTTTCGAAAGGGCAGAACGACGCCGATGAAAGGGAGACTTGGCGATTTTCGGATGGCTTTCATCTATCCTTTGTGTGCTATTCGGCGCTCATATGCCTACAAGAAAAAAGCCGTCCGCAGGACGGCTTTTTTCTTGTGATCTTGATTATTTTGAGGAGACCTCTTTGCCCGTTTCGTCCGTTACCAGCGCTTTGACGCTCGCGGCAAGTCCGGCGAGAGACTGGATCTCGCTCGGAATGATGATCTTGGTCGCTTTTCCGTCGGCGGCCTTTTCAAAGGCTTCGAGACTCTTGATAGCGATGACCTTTTCGGACGGAGCGGCTTCGTTGATCTTCTTGATACCCTCCGCGGTAGCCTCCTGCACTTTCAGGATGGCTTCCGCTTCGCCTTCGGCTTCCCGGATTCTCGATTCCTTTTCCGCTTCCGCGAGAAGGATTTGTCTTTGCTTCTGCGCCTCAGCATCGAGAATCATCGCCTGTTTTTTGCCTTCGGCGACGAGGATCGTGGAATTCTTTTCACCCTCGGCCCGGAGGATCAGCTCACGGCGCTCGCGTTCCGCCTTCATCTGCTTTTCCATCGCGTCCTGAATTTCGCGGGGCGGGATGATGTTTTTCAGCTCGACGCGGTTGACCTTGATTCCCCATGGGTCGGTCGCTTCGTCGAGGATCGCACGCATTTTCGTATTGATGATATCGCGCGAGGTCAGCGTGCTGTCGAGCTCAAGCTCGCCGATGATATTACGCAGTGTGGTCGCCGTGAGATTTTCAATCGCGGCGATCGGCGCCTCTACGCCGTAGGTGAAGAGCTTACAGTCGGTGATCTGGAAGAAAACAACCGTGTCGATCTGCATTTTGACATTATCCTTTGTGATGACGGCCTGCGGCTGGAAGTCCGCCACCTGCTCCATGAGGGAGATTTTTTTGGCGATTCTCTCGACGAACGGAATCTTCCAATGGAAGCCGGTGTGCCATGTCGCGTGATAGGTTCCGAGCCGCTCCACGACATAAGCGCGTGCCTGCGGGACGATGTTGATGTTTGCAATGAGGATAATGAGAACAACTGCGACGACGATACCGATGATAATCCATTCCATAATAAAGCACCTCTCTTTTTCCTTGATATGTAATTTTATTTTTTGCAGATCAGCTTGACACCCTCGATGGCGACGACGTTTAAAATTTCACCCTTTTCATATTTTGTGTCCTTGTCATAGGAACGGGCTGTCCAAATCTGTCCTTTCACCTTGACCTGTCCTACCCCCTCGATGTTGTCGATGGGCTCCGTGACGATCGCTTCCTCTCCGATCACGGCGTCCGCATTGGTTGCGACTCGTTTCAATCCGAGGGTCTTTTTGAAGATGACCTTTGTGAACACAAGCAGCAGCGCCGAGCATACCACAAAGATTGTGATCTGAATCCATAAGGGAACCGGGAAAAACGATAAAATCAAAGAGACAACGGCCGCCGGTATAAACCAAATGGAGACGAGCGCACAGGTAGAGGCCTCGAGAATCACCGCCAAAATGATCACGCCGAGCCAAACAAACGGCATATATTCCATGATAAATCCCCCTTTCAGGTTTTATAGTCTTATCATATCATAAATTCATGGTTTTGTAAATGGAATTTTGAATTAAAAATGGATTTACTTTGTAAATTCGATTTCGGACGGGCTAAACGGAAGAAATATTATGAAAAGCGTTGAAAATTTCATAATTATTGGTATAATATAATATGTGGAAATCTTTATAATTTATGTGAAAGGATATAGGCAAATGTCTTTTGAACGAAAAGAACTTGCAAACAGTATTTATTTTAACGCGGTTCGCGAAACGAAGTTCAAAGCAAATTTGATCTCGATACGCTTTATCGTGCCGCTTTCGGCGGACACGGCGGCGAAGAACGCGCTTTTGTTTCCTGTGCTGCTCAGGGGAAGCGAACATTATCCGGATATCGGAAAGATCCGCCGCGAGGAGGAATCGATTTACGACACCGATATCTCTGACAGCGTGTATAAAAGAGGCGACCTCCAAATCCTTGAGCTTCGCATGAATCTTTTGGAGAATCGGTATGCGATCGACGGCATGGATATCACGGGGCGGGCGATGGCGCTTTTGGAGGATATCCTGTTCCATCCCGTGACGGAGGACGGCGTATTCCGTGAGGAATATGTCGAAAGTGAAAAGCGGATGCTCATGGACGACATCCGCGCGCAGGTCAATGATAAGCGCCGCTACGCGATGACGCGCCTTGTCGAGGAGATGTTCGAGGGCGATGCCTTCGGGCTCTCGGAGCTTGGCACTGCGGAGGCGGTGTCGGCGATTTGCCCAAACTGCCTTATGGCGCAGTATCGTGAGGTCCTCGCCCGCGCGCGTATCGAAATCTTTGCCGTGGGCAATTTCGATTTTGCCGCTCTTTCGGGACGCTTCGCCGCTATGTTTGCTCGAATTTCACGCGCGGAGCCATACCGACTGGAAACGACGGTGCTGACAAAGCCGCGTGAGGAAGTGAAAACGGTCTATGAGCGTCAGAATATCACGCAGGGAAAGCTCTCCCTCGGATTTTTCACGGGACATTCCGTCTCGGACGGGGATTATCACGTCATGCAGGTGCTCAATACGGTATACGGCGCGGGCGTGACGAGCAAGCTGTTCCTCAATGTGCGCGAAAAGCTGAGCCTTTGCTATTACTGCTCCTCCTCGGAGAACGGCCAAAAGGGCTATATGACGGTAAATTCCGGCATCGAGTTTGCCAATGAGAAAAAGGCGGTGGATGAGATCCTCGCTCAGCTCGACCATATGAAAAACGGGGAAATCACGGAGGGAGAAATCGCGGACGCAAAGCTTGCGCTGATCGATTCCGCAGGCCGCGTGGGCGACAGCACAAATTCCCTCGTGAACTGGTATTTTGCCTGTGTGATGAACGAGGAAATCCTGACGCCGGAGGAGAAGATCGAACGGTTCCGTGCCGTGACGAAGGAGGAAATCGTCCGTATGGCGCAGGATATCAAGCTCGACACCTATTATTTCCTCTGCGGAAAGGAGGATTCTTCCAAATGAACGACAAAAGAATAACGGGAAGAACGACGGATTTCGGCGAAAAATATTATTATACGAAGCATAAAAACGGACTTGAGATTTATGTGATACCCAAGGACTTTGCCACGAGCTTTGCCATGTTTTCGACAAAGTACGGCGCCATCGACAATTGCTTCAAGCTCGAGGGCGAGGCGGAATTTCATGAGGTGCCGGACGGCATCGCGCATTATCTCGAGCACAAAATGTTTGAAAATGAGGACGGGGTGGATACCTTTTCCCGATTCGCGAAGTACGGCGCGAATGCCAACGCCTTCACCTCCGGCACGATGACCTCGTATCTATTCTCCTGCACGGAGCATCTGAAGGAGAATCTCGAAATCCTTCTCGATTATGTGTCGAAGCCCTATTTTACGCCGGAAAACGTGGAAAAGGAACGCGGCATCATCGGGCAGGAAATCCGGATGTATGAGGACAATCCCGGCTCCGCCATCTATTATAATCTGTTGGAAGCGATGTATGAGAAGAATCAGACGCGCATCAACGTGGCCGGCACGGTGGAGTCCATCGCCGAAATCACGCCGGAGCTTCTCTATGACTGCTATTATACGTTTTATAATTTCTCCAATATGACGCTGTGCGTGTCCGGCCGCGCGGATATGGAAATGGTGCTTGACGCCGTAGACCGCATCCTGCCGGAGCGCGAGCAGAAAACAATCGTGCGCAATTATTATTCCGAAAAGCCGGAGGTTTTCAAAAAGCGCACCTCGGCGGAATTTGAAGTGGCAAAGCCGATGTTCCTCATCGGCGTCAAGGATATCGATATTTCCTCCGACAGCCGTGTGAGAATGAAAAAAAAGACGGAGATGGGGATTCTCACCGACATGCTGTTCGGTCCCACCTCGCCGTTTGCCATCGACGTATATGAGAGCGGACTTGTAAACGGCTTTGACGCCGGCTACGACCACGGACGCGACAGCTCGAAAATCCTTTTGGAGGGCGAAACGGACGATCCCGAGGCGGTATACGGAAAATTTGTTTCCTATGTTGAAAAGAATCGGCGGGAGGGGCTCTCCCGCGAGGATTTCGACAGGATCAAAAGAGCATCCTACGCCTCTTATATCAAAATGTTCGATTCTACGAAGCTCGCGCAGTCCTTCACCTATATGATCCATGACGACTGCGACCCGTTCGATTACGGCGAGGCGCTGAAAGCTGTGACCTTTGAAGAGGCGGAAGAACTGTTTGAGAAGCTTTTCCATGAGGACTATTACGCGATGAGCGTGGTAAATCCCGTTCAAAAATAAAATGGACAGAAGCCGGCGGGGACGGCGCTTTGCCGTCCTGATGATCCTATTTCGGGGTCTTCTCCGACGTGACGCATACAGCGGCGGGCTTCGAGACTTTGGAAGGCTATGATTGAAAGGAGAAAGCATGGGACGTATATCAACGATTTCGTTTCCGGGACTTGGGATCGGGGAGTTTACGATCGACGGCGTGGCGCTGTCGTTCAACATCGGCGATTTTCCCGTTACAGTCATGTGGTACGGCATTATCATCTGCATCGGCATTTTCGCGGGCTTCGGCTATTTTGCGTATCGCGCGAGAAAGGTGTGGATTTCCTTTGACGATATTCTCGATATCACTCTTGTGACTGTGATCACCGCGGTGATCGGCGCAAGACTGTATTTCGTGATCTTTTTCGGCGGATTTTTGGAGACCGGCGGTACTTTTTGGGAGAATTTAGGCGGCACTCTCTATAATATCGTCGCCATTTGGAACGGCGGACTTGCGATTTATGGGGGCATCATCGGCGGCGCACTTGCGGTCTATCTGATGTCGAGACGCAAAAAAATCGGATTTTTCAAGCTTACCGATATGATTGTTCCCGGCGTCATGCTCGGTCAGATCATCGGGAGATGGGGAAATTTCTGCAACGGAGAGGCGTTCGGTTCGGAAACGACGCTTCCTTGGCGCATGGGGCTTTGCAACTATGAAACGAATTACCAGATGATCTATGTGCATCCGACGTTTTTATATGAATCGCTTTGGAATCTCGTTGGCTTTATTCTCATCAATGTGTTCTATAAAAAGCGGAAATATCACGGGGAGGTCACCATGTGGTATTTCGCTTGGTACGGACTTGGCCGTGCCTTTATCGAGCTTCTGCGCACGGATTCGCTGATGCTCGGAAGCGTTCGGGTGTCCTCCCTGCTTTCCTTTGTTCTTGTCGTCGTGATTGTCCCGTTTGCTTTCCTGCTTCGAAGCAGATATAAGAAGCTGTCCGCGGCGGGAGTTATTGAAATGGGCGAGATCGTGACTATCCCGGCGCTGCTCGGATCTTCGGAGAACGCCGCACAGAGCGCGGAGCCGACGGAAGAGACGGCGGAGCCGGATGCGAGCGGCCCGGCGCCGCAGGAAAATGCGCAGGAAGCACCGCAGTCGGATCCGGACGCCGGAGAAGGCGGAACGGCTGAGATATCCGGTGGGCCGGGAACCGGCGCCGGTGATATGCCGGCGCCCGCAGCGCCGGAGCCGGAAGAAAAATCGGAAACGGACGTCCCTCTTGAAACGGACGGACCGGATGCAGAGGAGAAGAGTGAAGATGGCACAGATCATTGACGGAAAGAAAATATCCTCCGAGCTAAGGGCGGAAATCGCGGAGGAGGTAAACGCTTTGGCGGAGCAGGGAATCGTTCCCGGACTTGCGGTCATTATCGTAGGGGAGGATCCCGCTTCAAAGATATACGTGCGCAATAAGGGACGGGCATGCGCCGAGGTCGGCATTTATTCCGAGATCCTCGAGCTGCCGGAGAGCACGTCCGAGGCGGAGCTGCTTGCGAAGATCGCCGAGCTCAACGCCCGTCCGGAGATCAACGGGATTTTGGTTCAGCTTCCGCTGCCGCGCCATATCGACGAGAGCGCCGTGATCGCGGCGATCTCTCCGGATAAGGACGTGGACGCGTTCAGCGAGGCCAACGTCGGCAGAATCATGCTCGGCGATTACCGATTCCTCCCGTGTACGCCCGCAGGCGTTATGGAGCTTCTGCGGCGCTCCGGAATCGAGATCGAGGGAAAAAGCGCGGTCGTCGTCGGGAGAAGCAATATCGTAGGCAAGCCGCAGGCGATGCTGCTGCTCCACGCCAATGCGACGGTGACAATCTGTCATTCCCGGACGCGGAACCTCGCCGAGGTCTGCCGCGGAGCGGATATCCTTGTTGTGGCGATCGGCAAAGCGGATTTTATCACGGCGGATATGGTGAAGCCCGGCGCCGTGGTAATCGACGTCGGGATGAATCGCAGACCGGACGGAAAGCTCACCGGAGACGTGGATTATGCCGCGGTGTCCGAGATTGCCGGGTATATTACGCCGGTGCCGGGCGGCGTCGGCCCTATGACCATTACGATGCTGCTCCGAAATACCGTCACCGCCGCACGGCTCGCGCATGAAAAGAAATGATTTTTTCGGATTGCCGACAGGATTAAAATCAAAAAAGGCATGAAAAAAGGCAAAAATAGCAAAGCGGAGCGATTGACAAAAAGAAGAAGAATGTGATATAATGGGAAACAGCAAGGAATTGCTTTCGGCAATTCGGGGCGTTTGACGCGCACGATAAGTGCGCGGGAAACGCCCCCTCACGGGGTACCCCCTCACGGGGTACCCCCTCACGGGGTACCTCGTTTTTTGTTGTAGAAAGATGGGGCTTCCGCCGTGGAAAAACACAATATCATTATACATAGGAGGAAAACCCATGAAAGAAAAGAAGAGGGGCTTTACGCTGGTAGAGCTCGTCATCGTGATCGCCGTCATTGCGATTCTCGCCGGCGTCATGATCGCCGTGTTCTCCAATGTC
>CDZB01009957.1_pt1 | contig 37184 bp, 31 predicted proteins | sample 554961 | NCBI WGS metagenome assembly CDZB01 (sample SAMEA3182106, study PRJEB8094) | gut metagenome | biome: human; feature: gut; material: Stool; isolation source: human stools | place: Canada | collected 2013-02-26
CCCGGGCCGGAAACGCCGACGTTGATGACCGTACCGCTTTCGCCGACGCCGTGGAACGCCCCCGCCATAAAGGGATTGTCCTCCACCGCATTACAAAAAACGACCAACTTCGCACAGCCGAGCCCGTCCGTATCCTTGGTAAGTTCCGCAGTCCTCTTTACGATCTCGCCCATCTGTTTTACGGCGTCCATATTGATGCCCGATTTGGAAGAACCTATATTGACGGAAGAACACAGCCGCTCGGTAGCGGCCAAAACTTCCGGGATGCCCTCTATAAATATTTTTTCGTAATCGGCAGTCCCTTTATGCACGAGAGCGGAATACCCGCCCAAAAAATCTATGCCGAGCTCCTTCGCAGCCTTATCGAGCGCTTTCCCTACCAGAGCCGCGTTTTCGGGAAACGGCGCGCATACGAGGCTGACGGGCGTGACGGACACGCGCTTGTTCACGATGGGTATGCCGTATTCGCCCGAAAGCTGCTCCGCAACTTTGACGATGTTTTCAGCTTTTTTGCAGACGGTGCCGTAAACCTTGTCCGCCGTCTTTTTCGCGTCGCCCGAAATGCAGGGCAGCAATGAGATCCCCATCGTGATCGTACGGATGTCGAGATGTTCCCGCTCGATCATGTCGATGGTTTCCAGAACGTCGTATTTATTAAACATGTGTATATCCTTTCCGCCTCAAATATTGTGCATAGCGTTGAAAATCGCCTCGTGCTGCAAACGGATAGACATGCCGATCGTCTTTCCGAGCTCATCGCACTCTTTAGCGAGAGCCGCGACGTCCGTATTCGTATCGCCTATATCCACCAACATGATCATGGCGAAATATTCCTGCAAAATCGTCTGACTGATATCCTCGATGTTCACGCCGCGTTCCGACAGAAACGCGCTGACTTTCGCTATGATGCCCTTTTTATCCTTGCCTGTGACCGTTACAACTGCTCGCATCGTTCATCTCCCGAAATACAAAAGTTTTATTTTCTGGCCGACGGCTTGTTTTGCCCGTCGACGAAAGTATCGTCGTGCCCCGTGACTTCATACCCGATCAACACATTGCCCTGCGTAAGATAGCACAGCTTGTCACCGCACTTGAATTCGGGCAAAGGTTTTTCTTTGTCGCAATATATTTTTCTGTCCATATATTCGGATTTTTTCTTGCTCCATTCCGAAACGACCAACACGTAATAATCAACGCTGTCTTTGATCTCGGGCGATTCGTAGCGCAAAAAAATACTGTTGTTGACAGATTTCAACCCCACCGAAAGGTAAGAGACGAGTTTGTAATATTTCCTTATCCTCTGATATTTAATGGTCAGATATACAAACGAAAAAATCACGAACAGGCAGGAAGCGACCCAGACCGTCCATTTATAAATGTTCTGTTCGGGCGCTTCAAACGGCGTGCCGATATAAAGCACCAGACACGTAACGCAGAGCGCGACATACACAACCGCCACCGCCAGATAGATGTACCAGATCTTTTTTTTCTGTTTGTAAGCGGAAACAAGGTCTTTATCGTCATAAACGATCGTCATAAGTTTTCAACTCCGTAAATTTTATTCGCAGATAAATAAGACGCCCAGCGTGTTTTTGCCGCAATGGCTCGTAATGATGCTGCCGGCAACCGTCTCGATGATCTCGTCGAAGGCAAAAAGGCTTTCCACCTGTCCGCGCACCGCGGCGACGAGTTCGGGGTCCGATCCGCTGTGCGTAATGAAACAGCGCCGCCTGTCGTATGTTTTATATTCGTCGGCGAGGTCGTTCACGTAATTTTTCAGGCACCGCTGCATCTTGCCTATATATTTCTTTTTCGGATACAGCTGCCCGTCTTTCATGGAAATGAGAGGATGTATGGAAAGGACTTTCGACCCGTAATACGAAAGCGTGGAACACCTGCCGCCCTTGTAGAGATACAGGAGCGTATCGGGGACGAAAGAAGTATTCACTTTCGCGCGGAGCGCGTTCACGGTATCGGCGATCTCTTTCGCGCTCTTTCCTTCGTCGCGCAGATCGCATGCCTTCATGACCAAAAGCCCCTGCCCCGTCGACAGCGCCTGCGAATCGACGACGTAAACTTTATCGCCGAATTTTTTCTGCGCGGCCTGCGCGAATCCGTTCGAACCGGACGCCTTCGAAGATATGTTGAAATGGATGACTGTTTTCCCCTCGTCTACATATCCCGCGAAAAAATTCTCGTAATCGGATACGCTCGGCGCGGCGGTCTTGGGCAATTCGCCCGTCTTTTCAAAATAACGGAAGATATCGTCGGGAACGATATCTATGCCGTCTTTATACGAATCGCTTCCCAGGATGACCGTAAGCGGCTGAATCCCGATCCCGCGTTCCGAAATCAGTTTTTCGCCCAAATCGCAAGTGCTGTCGGATGTGATCACAATGTTTGTTTCGGTTTCGCCTGTCATAAAAAACCCCCTGTTTGAATTTATGTTCAGCATTCGTATCCGCGGCCGTCCCGCACGCCGTCAGGCGGAGGCCGCTCCGAATATATTGAAAACGGATGTGAAAAAGCCTTTCATCTCCATAGACCAGCCGGTAACCACGCCCCACACATGTTCTTCGGGCTGCGGCCCGTACGCGCGGCAATCGTAACTTTCGTTGCGATTGTCTCCCATATAAAAAATCTCTCCGTCCGGAATCTGCAAAGGCGCCGATTCCGAAGCAAACGCGTCGGGCTTTTCAGCGCCCGCATACAGCCAGTCCCCTTGCAGATACGGCTCGTCGACGACGGAAAATTCCGTTTCACCCGCGCACTTCCGGTATAAAACGCCGCCATCCGCATATATTTGGTCTCCGCCCAGCGCGACGACGCGCTTGATGACGAATTCCGCGTTTTCGCGCCCCGTATACACCACGACGATATCGCCGCGCTTCGCATCGGCAAGTTTGTTTACAAAAAGGTAGTCGCCGTCATGCAAAGTGGGTTCCATGGACACGCCGTCCACTCTCACTCCGCCGAGAATGACGGTAAAAAGGATGATCACCGCAAACACGACGAGCAGAACGACCGCAAAAAACCTTGCCGCAGAATACAACTCGTTCTTCGGCCGCTTTCTTTCGTCGATCATCTGCCTGAAATCAACCCGCATCGGTTCCCCTCGGTTTTTTGACGGATTTTTCAAAAGCATCGGGCGTCAGCATAACGATCCTGCCGCATTTGTCGCAACGGATCTTGACGTCTGCGCCGAGACGGACGATCGTCCAGGTGTCTCCGCCGCACGGATGTTTTTTTTTCGTCGTTACTTTGTCTCCCAATGAGTATACCATATTCTGACCAAAAAAGATAAGTAATTTCCGTGAAATTTTAAAGCCAAAGAAAATTATTTATGCAAAACAGGTTTTTTGAACTGAAAGTGACAAATTTTCCGGCGTTAAATTGCGGCAAAGGCTTCCCGACTTCATTTTTGAAATCTTTTGCGCTCATGCTGCAAGACGTCCATTCTTCCCCGCCGGAAAGCACGATCGTCCCCGAATAATACTCTTTGCCACCGCCGCCGACAACGCATACGGCCACTTTCAGTTCCGCCGCCGTCTGCGCATATGCGTCGAACCGGATGATCGCGTTATCCGCAGGCCTGTATTTCTCATCGCCGAGCCTGTACAGCCGGAGCCCGTACGAAGAATAGACCCCCTTGATCCCGAACGGCCCGTCGATCAGCCTGACGGGTTTTACGGAATTGTCCAAAAAACAATCCGCGAGAATATTATTGTCGTATTTATCGAGCGTAAAACTGTCCGTTCCGTTTTTGCTGCTGAACAGTATCCTGCTTTTTTTCGTCATGTTTGAATACTGTTTGTCGATGCGCTTGACGGCGATTTTCGAAGAAACGGCAAACCCGCAGCTGTATTTTGCCTTTGCAAAAGCAAAAACGGTTTTTGCGCCCCGATAAGCGTTCAGGTAAAAGACCGCCGTCCCGTCGCCGTCGGTGCGTTTGGGTTCGCACCTCGTCCAGTCGCGCAGCCACGATTCGGGGCAATCCTCCGCCATATACACTTCACAGTAATCCGCTTCGCCGTTTTTATCGAAACGGATGTTTGCGACGAGTTCGCCGTCCTCCTCGTCTATGGAAATTTCGATCGGGTTCGGTACGAAAACTTCGTGGCCTTTGAGATGCTTGTCTATGAAAAGATCCAGGTTTTTCAGCGCCGTGTTGCCGATATGCCCGTTGTAACGCGCCGAAAAATAAAATGTTTTTTCCTTTTCCGGATTCACTCGGGCAAAGGTATCGAACGCGCGGTCGGCGTCGAAACGTTCGTCGTTGGTCGAACAGAGCATGAGCACGGGACAACGGACGTATTGTGCGTAAGCCTGCGCGTCCACGCCGCCCAAAAACCGGTAACGCTCTTCGTCCATTTTCAATTCCGTATTATCGCCGAACTTGCAGATCCCTTTATAAGCAGACCAGCCGCCCGCGCAGATCGGGATCGCGCAGGAAAGCCCGTCCGCAGTCGCCGCGAGCTGCCAGGCAATGTCTCCCCCCGCCTTCAGCCCCACCACGCCGACGGGCTTTCCCGGGCGCAGGCTCTGCAGGCAGCGCAGCGCATAACGGGCAACGGCCACCCATTCGTACCACGACGTTTCTTTCGCCGTTTCGTCGGCAAACAGGATATGCCGCCCCGCTTCTTTAAAATTACCGTACGCGACCGCGCGGGGATACAGCGTCGGATTGACGGCGCCGTCCCAATCGCCCCGATAATCGGGCATCAGCACTGCGTACCCTTTGCTTACAAAACGTTCGGCAAGCGCCTCGTCGTACGTCTTATCGCAATCGGGCAAAACGAGAAGGGACGGGCTATTCGCATTTTCTTTAGGGCGGGCGTAAAGCGCGCCGATATGCACGCGCTCGCTTCCGACCGCGCGGCCCGAAAAAGTGATTTCCGAAAAGACCGCCTTCCCTCGTTCGTATTCTTTTAATGTACCGATATCCGGCGGGAGCGAATCGTCAAAATCGCTCCACAGCGTGACCGGCGTCAAAATTTTGTTTGCCAAATCGTTACCCCGCTTTTTTAACAGCTGATCGTTATTTTAGAACTCCCGCCGTTTTCCTGCGCGGAAGTGACCGTGATCTTGTTTCCGATGCGATGCTTCAACTCTTCAACGTGCGAAATCAAACCGATGGAAAAATGCGTGTTTTTCAGTTTTTCGAGGCTGTCCATCACCGTATCGATCAACTTCTCGTCCAAAGTGCCGAAACCCTCGTCCAGAAAGAAAAACTCGATCGGCCGGAGCGACTTCGCGTAGATCGCCGCGGAAAGGGCAAGCGCGAGCGAGAGCGAAACGAGGAAAGTTTCCCCTCCCGAAAGCGTATTCACGCCGCGCAGCTCCCCCGCATTGAAATTGTCGCCGACCAGAAACCCCTGCTCGTAACGTATAAAGTATCGTCCGTTCGTGAGGTGCAGGAGCGTTTCCGTCGCAGCGGACGAAATATCCGCGAGATATTCCCCCGCCACAAACTCCATAAAAGCGTTTCCGTAAAAAAGCCTGCGCAATTTTTCGATCAGGTCGTACCGTTTTTTGATCTCGCCGCGCTCTTTTTCCAAAATTTTTTTTGCTTCGAGTTTATCCGCAAAACGATCCAGATTACTTTTATATACGGCGCATTCCTTACCGACGCGCTCGCGCGATGTGCCGAGGGTTTGGAACGATTCCGCGCGGGCGGAAAATTCTTCTTCTCCGATGTCTTCGGGGTCTCCGCCTTCCGAAAGCGCGGCGATCGCGGCTTTTATCGTGCGTACGCCGCTTTCATATGTTTCGATCTCCTCCGAAAGCCGCGCGGGATCGGGATATTCCGCAAGAAGCGCGCGGGCGCCGTCCAATTTCTCGAACCCCGCCTCGGACAGTTTTGCCGCCAGCTCTTTTTCCGCTTCCTCGCGTTCCTTGCCGAGCGCCGCCGCTTTTTCTTCCGCACGGGCTAGCGCGACTTCCGCTTCGCCGATCGATTTTCTCAGCTTCTCCTGCGCGGCGCGCGAAGCGTCTCTTGCCCGCGTCAGCGAGTTTTCCCTATCCGTCAGTTTTTTAATATAGGCGGCAACGTCTGAAGCGGCGTCCCCGCCGAGAAGTTTCGCAAGTTTTTCAGCCAGCGCGTCGATCTTGCTTTTGACCTTTGCGCCCTCGTCCGCCGCGCGCGCGACCGAAATTTCCGCTTCGCGCAGGCGCGACAGCGATTTTTCTCTCTGCAATTCCAGTTTGTGCGCACCGTCTTTCAGCGCAGCCTGTTCGGCCTGCGACGCCTTGAACCGTTCGAGAAGTTCAGCCGCATCCGAAAATTTTTCGTTTTCGCACAACCGCGTATAATGCGCCAGGCGTTCGGAAAGTTCCTTCTCCGCAGCAGCGTAAAGTTCTCCTTCGTGCGGAAAATTTTTGTGCAGGGCAACGAGTTTTTCGCCGAAATAATCGCGGCTGGAAATATATTCGCTCTGCAAAAGCGCGCTTTCGAAATTCCCGCGCAAAAACTCTTCCGGGCTGTTTTGCCCTTCGCCGTCCGCTTTTCGGAGCAACTGCGCGAGCTCCTTTTCTATATCGGAAAGTTCCTTTTCCGCGGCAGCCCTTTTCCCCGCCGCCTCTTTGTATTCGCGCGCAAGCCTTTCCCGCTCCGCCCTGTTTTCGGATAATTCTTTCAGGTCTGCTTCCGCCGTCTGCAAAACCGTTTTTTTCGCCCTGACGTCGGCAAGCGCGTTGTCATAGTCGGCTGCGTCAAACTTTTCCGTTTCCTCTTTCAAACTTTTTTCCGCTTCCGCAAGGCAGCCCGCGGCATTTTTCGCGATCTCACCGCACGCAGCGATTTGTTTCTCCGCCCTTTCCGCTTTCGCCGCGGAACCCACGGCGGCGGCAGCCGCGGGGAGTTTTCGCAACGCCTCCTTCGCGGCTTCGAACAACGGGCGGCGGGCATTTTCCCTTTCGAGCAGCCCTCTCTGCTCTTTGAGCTTCTGTGAACGCACGAATTCCTCTTTCAATTTTTCGAAATCCGCGCGCTTCTCTTCATAGCTTTTGTCCAGTTCTTTTTTTTGCTCCAAAAGGGCCTCGTAATCCGTTTGCAGAATTTTCAGCGCTTCCGGCGTGTACTCGGCATACTCTCCGAGACTGCCGTCCTTTTCCGCCAATTCCAGCTTTGCCTCGTCGTATCTGCGCCGCAAAACGGCATTCAGTTTGTCTCCGTATATTTCGAGGTCGAACAACCTGGAAATCAGCCTGAGCCTGTCGCCGCGATCCGCCTTGACGAATTGAGCGAACTCCCCCTGCGGCAACGCGATGCATTTTTTGAAATCGTCGAAAGAAAGCCCCACGATCTCGAGGATCTTTTCATTGGTTTTTTTGACGCCTTCGCTGACGGCGCGCACGGTATCCCCCTCGATTTCGCACAGCTCGAGATCCTGCTGGGAATTCTTCTTTTTGATCGTTCGTTCGACGCGGAAGAGCCTTCTCTGCCCTTCCCACTCGCATTCGAAATCGAACTTTACGTACGCTTTATCGCAATTATAGTTGATGATCTCGCCTGAATTGCCGCCTTTCGTCCTGTCTATTTTTCCGTACAGAGCGAAGATCATACTGTCAAGGATCGTCGTTTTTCCGCTGCCGGTATCACCGAATATCCCGAAAATACCGCCGGCGAGCAGCCTGTCGAAATCCACGACCGCCTTTTCGGAAAAACTGTTTATACCGCAAAATTCCAGCCTTTTAGGTTTCATGCGCTTCCTCCGTTGCGGACATGAACAGTTCTTTCAATTCGTCCGAAGGAGCCTCCGAATAGCGGCTCTTGTAAAATTCGGAAAAAAGTTCGAGCGAAGAGAGCTGCTTTCTGCTCCCCTGCTGCAACGCGAATTCGCCGCCGCCGATTTCGGGAACGATGCTCAAAAGCCCTTCGTTGGCTTCCTTTAACTGTTTGACCTGCGCGGAAGAGAGCGGTTCGCTCAAATAAATCGTCAGCTCGGCAAAACAATTTTCATAGCGCCGAAGGAGCGCTTCCGCCTCCCCGACGCCGCGCGCCTGCAACCTGACCAACTGCCTGCCCGAACGAAGCGGAACTTCATGCAAGCCGCTTACGCCTTCCTTTCCGATGTCGAAAACGACAACGCTCTTCTCCGCCCCCGCCTCGTCGAAGGCGTATTGCAGGATCGAGCCGCTGTAACGGACGTTGTTTTTGAAGTGCTGCCTGCGGTGCAGATGGCCGAGCGCGGCGTAATCGCACGAAGGAAGCAACGAAAGCGGCACGGCGCGCGCGCCGCCGAGATCGATCTCACGCTCGCCCTCGCTCACTTTGCCGCCCGCGATGAACAGGTGCGACAAAAAGACGGAAGGATACCCCTCTTTGTTGCTCTCCTGCCCCGCGGCGATCCATCGGCCCATCTTATCGAAAAAACTTTCGTTTTGGTTTTTATCCTCTTTCAGCCGGGTCTCGTTCGGATAAGGCAGCACGTTGCAGTACACTTTTTCTTCGCCTTTCGCAAAGACGATGTGGTTCGTCCCCGCCTCAGCGACTGACACGCGCCTGTCCCCGCCCATCTTCGGCACATAGCCGTAATTGCCGTAGATGTAGATGCCCTGCGGTTCGCACAGCGACGTGGCGGCGGCGAGCCGCACATTGTCGTCGTGATTGCCGCTGATGACGAGCACGGCACGGTTTTCCCCCGCGATCTCCTTGATCTTTTCGTAAAAAAGATCTTCCGCCTCCGCCGACGGCAGATAGGTATCGAACACGTCTCCCGCTACCAGCACGAGATCAACCGCTTCTTTGTCGCAAACGGATGCGATCTCCCCGAGGGCTTCCCTCTGTTCGGGCAGGCGTTCCCTGCCGAGAAGCCGTTTTCCGATATGCCAGTCAGACGTGTGCAAAACCTTCATGCAACCCTCGGCCTTTCCAAAAAAGGCAAAAATCTTTTTCCGATATTTTTCGGCAATTACCTTGCTTTTACGCAAAATAATTTATATAATAGTATAGCGCAAAAGTCAAAATAAATCAAGCGTTCGCCGGAGTTTTCGCCATGGGATTTTGTTCGTATTCGAGGGAGTTCTCCCTTTCGTCTTACACCAATATAGAAAATCAGTTCATCAATAAATATATGGCGCTTGCAGACGGCGACACGGTCAAAGTCTATATCTTCGGGCTGTACCTCTGCCAGAACGTGCAGGAAGAATATTCTCTGGCGGAAGCCGCCCGCACGCTGAACATGAACGAAGAAAAAATCATCGATTCTTTCCGCTTTTGGGAAGATTTCGATCTGTTGGAGATCGTCTCCCTTTCCCCCTTTTCGGTGCGGTATTTCCCCGCCGATTACTCTAAAGGAAAGCCCAAACGCATCCGCACGGAAAAGTACTCCGACTTCAATAAAGCCGTGCAGTCCATGATGCCGAAGAGGATGATCACCCCGAACGAATTCGAAAAATATTTCGCGTTCATGGAGCAGTATTCCGTAAAGCCCGAAGCGCTCATACTCATCGTCAAATACTGCATAGACCTGAAAGGCGAAAGCATTTCGCAGAATTACATCTTACAGGTCGCCAAAAATTTTGCCGCGGAAGGCGTCACGACGGTCGAACAGGTGGAAGAAAAGCTCTCCGACTACGTGCTTCGCGGCGGCGACATCGCCAAAGTCCTCCGCGCACTCGGGTCTGCGCGCAAACCCGAGCCGGACGATTATAAACTTCTCAAAAAATGGACGGACGAGATGGGATTCGAACCCGAGATCATCGTGTTCACCGCTTCGCTTTTCAAAAAGAGCGGTCTCAGCAAACTGGACGAGGTGCTCGGCGAACTGTACGCGAACAAAAAATTCGGAAAAGACGAGATCAAAGATTATCTTGCCCGCAAAACGGAGATCCGCTCCCTCACCCTGCAGATCGCGCGCGAACTCGGCGTTTATTGCCGGATCGCAGATCCCTACATCGACAACTTCGTGAGCGGCTGGCTCGCGGCGGGATACGACGACGCATCCCTCATAAGCCTTTCGAAATATTGCTTCAAGCGGGAAAAGCGATCCTTTGAAAAAATGGACGAACTGATCAAAAAGCTGCTCTCGCAAGGCGTCGTGTCCGCAGACAGCATCGTCGCGTATATGCAGGAAGAGGCGCTCGAACGCGAATTCGCGGCGCGGGTACTCAAAGCGGCGGGGCTTGCCCGCAGGGTCACGAACTGGGACAGAGATTGCCTCAAAAACTGGCGCAACTGGGGCTTTTCCGACGAAATGATCTTAAAAGCCGCCGAAACGGCAGTCGGTAAAAACAGCCCGGTCCCTTACATAACTTCCGTTTTGTCCTCATGGAAGGCCAAAAACATTTTCAGCCCCGACCAGCTGGAAAAACAGCCCGCAGCGGAATATCCGAAAAACCGTTCGGAGGATAAAGACGCCGCGCTCCGCAAAAGGGTGCAGACTTATTACTTTAATCTGCGGGAACAGGCGGAAGACCGCGCCGCGCACTACCTGCGCCTGGCCAGGCACGACGCGGATTTCAAGTCGAACGAAGACGCGATCCGTTCTGCCGAGATACGCCTCGCCAAAGCGGAAGCGCTCGGCGGAGATGCGGCAGACCTGGGCAGCTCGCTTGCGGAACTTAAAAAGGAGCGCGCCGCCCTGCTCAAAAAGCTCAACCTCACCGAAGAAATGCTCGTTCCGCAATATAAATGCAAAAAATGCGGGGATACGGGCTTCGACAAAAACGGAAACGTGTGCGAATGTTACAAAAAATATATCGAGGACGCGGGCGAGCAGGAACGGCTTTCCAACATCATCGACGCGTATTCGAACATCGAGATCTGAACCTTTTCCGACAATATCGGCACGGCGCCGCGCAAAGGATTGCGCGGCGCCGATTTTTTTATATCTTTTCGTAAACGGGGATCTCTTCGACGGGAGCATTTGCCGAAATGCGCCGCCCGCCCTCATAAATTTTGCCGTCGCGGATATCTTTCCACCTGCCCGCGGGCAGATATACCGTCCTCGCCGTGACGCCTTCAAACAGCACGGGAGCTACGAGATAGCGGCCGCCGAACATATATTGGTCGTCCGCATCCCAGCACTCACTGTCCTCGGGGAATTCGTAAAACATCGTCCGCATGACGGGAGAACCGTTTTCGCTCGCTTCGCGCATGACTTCCATGATGTACGGCTTCATGCGAAGGCGCAGTTCCCGTCTTTTTCGTAAAACATTTTCCGCACCTCAGGAAATCGCGCGCGCCGCGCGTTCGGAAAACAACGACATGTCTTTGTTCCCCAAATCGACGTAAAAACATCTGCCCTGATATTTACCTTCCGTTTTACGCACTACGTTTAAGCCGCGGTATTCCGCTTTGACCGCGATCAACAGCGAATCGAAGGGCATGTTCCAACAATCCATCGTTTTTTCATAATCGAATTCGACCCAAAGCCCCTTTTTCATCTCTTCCCTCGTGAGCTTGTCTATGCTGACCCCGAACGCGGGCATCTGCCGCGCTTCGGAAAGCATCTCGCCGATCGCATCCACGATCTCCGCAAAGACGGCGCTTTCCCTGCCGAAAACTTTTTCCTCTCCGCCGTTCAACACCCTGACGGCGCTCGCCTTGCCGAAATATTCCGCTATGGGGCAAAAATCGTTCATGTTCCTCTCCTCTTTTCCTCTATTATATGTCTATTATATGCAAAGCCGATCATTTTTTCAAGCGTTTTGCCGAATGAGTCCGCCCGCAAAAATTTGTAAAAAAAATTATATAAAACAGTTGACAAATTTATAAAAGCGGCTATAATATATGGCAAATACGAAAAGGGAGGTTTGGCGCATGAAGAAAAGCATGTACAGCCTGATGCTGTCGGAGGACGTGGTAAACGAGATCGACAAACTCGCCCGCGAACAGAGCACCAACCGCTCGAACTTGATCAATCAGATCCTTGCGGATTACGTTTCGCTCACGACTCCCGAAAAGCATGTTCAAAACATTTTTGACATCATCGAAAGCCTGATCGGCGGCCGGGGCAATTTTATGCTCTATTCCCAGCCGAACGATATGACCATGTCAATCAAGAGTTCGCTCAAATACCACTACCGGCCCACGATACGTTACGAAGTGGAAATGTACCGCACGCCGAAGCAGACGATCGGTCAACTGAAAATCATTTACAGGACGCAGTCGCCCGAACTTTTGGTGGAGCTTACCCGTTTCTTCAAGATATGGATACAGCTTGAAAACATCTACATCAAACACTTCTTCGCAAAAGACGCTATCACCTACGGTATGGAAAACGGGAAATTCCTGCGCACGTTCGCCGTTCCCAACGATTCGGATTATACCGAGGAACAGATCGGCAACGCGATCAGCAATTACATTGCCACATTTGACGAGATGCTTAAAAGTTATCTCGCGGGTGATTACGCGACCACGCAGGACATCGAAAACAGGTACATCCGATACCTGAACAGCGGCGTCCAGCTCATATAAGGAGGTATACCATTATGAATGCACAGAAATTCACGAAAAAAGCGCTCGAGGCGGTTCAGAACGCGCAGAGCATCGCCATAGAAAACCAAAACATGCAGATCATGCCCGAGCATCTTCTGTACGCGCTCGTCGATCAGGAAGGCGGGCTTATCCCCCAACTTCTCAAAAAGTCGGGCGTGGATACGGATAACCTGCTCGCATTGATCGATTCCGCCATAAGCAAAATCCCCGCCGTCAGCGGAAGCGGGCGCGAACCCGATAAAATTTATATCTCCCCCGTCACCGACAAGATCTTTGCCGAAGCCGAGCGGCTGGCCGGTTCCATGCGCGACGAATACGTTTCCGTCGAGCATATCATGCTGGCGATCTTCGACCACGCGACGGACGAAATCAAACAGATCTTCCGCTCCCTCGGCATCACCAAAGACTCTTTTCTTGCGGAGCTGAAAAAGGTCAAAACGGACAGGGTGACGAGCGACGAACCGGAAAACACTTACGATGCCCTTTCAAAGTACGGCTTTGACCTCGTGCAGCGCGCAAAAGAACAGAAGCTCGACCCCGTCATCGGACGCGACAACGAGATCAGGAACGTCATCCGCATCCTTTCGAGAAAATCCAAGAACAACCCCGTGCTTATCGGCGAGCCGGGCGTCGGCAAAACGGCGATCGCCGAAGGGCTCGCACAGCGCATCGTGCGCGGGGACGTGCCCGAAGGACTGAAAAACAAGACCATTTTCGCCCTCGACATGGGGTCGCTCATCGCGGGCGCGAAATTCCGCGGCGAGTTCGAAGAGAGGCTCAAAGCCGTGCTCAACGAAATCAAAAAGAGCGAAGGCAGGATACTTCTTTTCATCGACGAACTCCACACCATCGTCGGTGCGGGCAAGTCTGACGGCGCGATGGACGCGGGCAACCTGTTAAAGCCGATGCTCGCGCGCGGCGAACTGCACTGCATCGGCGCGACCACACTCGACGAATACAGAAAATACATCGAAAAAGACGCCGCGCTCGAAAGGCGGTTTCAGCCCGTCATGGTCGACGAGCCGACCGTCGAAGACACCATTTCCATACTCCGCGGCCTCAAAGAGAGATACGAAGTTTTCCACGGCGTGCAGATACACGACCAGGCACTCATCGCGGCGGCGACCCTTTCGCACCGCTATATTTCGGACAGATTCCTGCCCGACAAAGCGATCGACCTCGTGGACGAGGCCTGCGCGACCATCCGCACCGAGATCGATTCCATGCCCGCCGAAATGGACGATATCGCCCGCAAGATCATGCAGCTCGAAATAGAAGAGATGGCGCTCAAAAAGGAGACCGACAGCCTTTCGAAAGAGCGGCTCGCCGCAATACAGAAAGAACTTGCGGAACTGCGCGATCAATTCAACGCGATGAAGGCGCAATGGCAAAACGAAAAGGCGAGCATACACGTCGTTTCGGACACGAAAGCTGAAATCGAAAAGGTCAACGGCGAGATAGAAGCGGCGCAGCGCGTCGGCGATTACGAGACGGCGGCAAAACTCAAATACAGCCGCTTGCCCGAATTGCAGAAAAAACTGGACGAGGCGCAAAAGAACGGCGGCACGGCAAAACACACGCTGCTGCGCGATACCGTGACGGAGGAAGAGATCGCCAAGGTCGTTTCCCGCTGGACGGGCATTCCCCTCGCCAAACTGATGGAAGGCGAACGCGAAAAGATCCTGCACCTCGACGACATCCTGCATAAACGCGTCGTCGGGCAGGACGAAGCCGTAACCAAAGTGACCGAAGCGATCATCCGCTCCCGTGCGGGCATCGCAGACCCCAACCGCCCCATCGGTTCGTTCCTGTTCCTGGGCCCTACGGGCGTCGGCAAAACCGAACTTGCCAAAGCGCTCGCGGAAAGCCTGTTCGACGACGAACACAACCTCGTCCGCATCGACATGACCGAGTATATGGAAAAATTCTCGGTATCGCGGCTGATCGGCGCGCCTCCCGGATATGTAGGCTACGACGAGGGCGGGCAGCTCACCGAAGCGGTCAGAAGAAAGCCCTATTCCGTCGTACTGTTCGACGAAATCGAAAAGGCGCACCCCGACGTGTTCAATATCCTGTTGCAGGTGCTCGACGACGGGCGCATCACCGATTCGCAGGGGCGCACGGTAGATTTCAAAAATACGATCATCATTCTCACGTCAAACCTCGGGTCGTCCTATTTGCTGGAAGGCATCGACGAACACGGCGAAATTTCCGAAGACGCCAAAGAAAAAGTGTCTCAGCTTCTCAAACAGAGTTTCCGCCCCGAATTTTTGAACAGGCTGGACGAGATCGTTTACTATAAACCGCTCACGAAGGAAAACATCACCAAGATCATCGACCTTCTCATCAAAGACCTTACCCAAAGGCTCGCGGACAAACAGCTCAAGCTGGACATCACGCCGCTCGCGAAAGATCTCATCATCGAAAACGGCTACGACCCCGTATACGGCGCGCGGCCGCTCAAGAGATATTTGCAGAGCAAAGTGGAAACGCTCATCGCAAAAACGATGATCGCCAACGACCTGCAACCGGGCAACACGATACAGATCGGCGCGATGAACGGCGACTTTACCGTAAAAATCAAATAAAAAGAAGAGGCGCGGCAGATTCCGCCCTTTGAAAAGGAGAGCAGGCGTGGCGTAAAAGCCATGCCTGCTTTCATGTTTTGTGCCGTGCCGGCAAACGCGGGCAGTTTTTATCGGCTCAAACGCCGTACTCGTCGCCGCCGAAAAAGCCGTGAATTTGTATGATCATATAGGCTATACGGTATTTAATGCAAACATAAACATTCCGATTGAGAATGTTTCGGACGTGCCGCAAATTTAATTACGCATAAGGAATTTCCACACTGCCGTCGGAGCAGACAACTTCCGAAACGTACCACAAGCCCTCTGCCCATGTGTGGTTGCCGTTCACGCTGACCTTCCCAACAGCGTTCCATTGCGCCACGGTGCCGCGGAATTCGATCTTTTCCAATCCGGTGCAATAGTAAAAACCATAGCCGATGTATGTAATGCCGGAAGGGAGCGACACGGATGTTATTCTGTTGTTTTCCCTCAATCCGAGATTTCCGAGGCTGGTCACGCCGTCGGGGATAACAAGTTCGCCGCCTTTTTCACAAGGCAGATAGATCAGTTCCGTTACTTCCTTGTCGTACAGCAACCCGTCGATGGAGGCGTAATATTTATTATCGTCCGCTACGATAATTTCGGAAAGACTGTCGGCGTTGTCGAAGATTCCCGTATTGATTTCTTTGATGCCACTACCGATAACGATCGTTTCCACGCTATAACATCCCGTCAAGCATTTAGCGTCGTCAAGCTCGGTAATAGAGTTGCCAAACGTGACCGAAGTGAGCTTTTCGCAGTTATAAAACGCCGTGCTTTCTATATAGCGGCAGTTATCGGGCATAACGTATTCCCCTTCCATACCCATAGGTACACGCACCAACGTCAAACCGGACTTATCATATAAAACACCGTTCTGCGAAGAATAGCCGGAGTTATCCTCCAAAACGTTGATTGCCGTCAGGTCTTCGCATTGGTCGAATGCATCGGAGCGGATTGTGTATTCCGTAACTGTTTCCCCTTCGCCCGAGGTAAACGAAGAAGGGAGCGTGATTTCCTGTTCATCTCCTATATATCCGACCATCGACCATTTAGAAGAAGTTTTTATAAATACAAATCCGTTGTCGGTGGTCGTCATAATCGAACTGCCGCTCGTAGGGGTATAGACGTTTACGGCGTTTGCCGCAATGCCGCCGAAGGAGGATTCTCCGGCAACGATATTCAAGGCGCTTTTGTTGAAAACTTCCAAAATGAAGCACTCATCAAACGCGCCGTCCTCAATCGTCGCCACATTTTCGGGAACGGTAAAGGTTACGAACCGAGAACAGTAGGCAAAAGCGTCCGATTCTATGGCAGTCACCGCTTCGGGCAACTCTATAGACGTAAGACTTTCGCAGCGACGGAATGCCGAATCGCTGATGATCGTCATATTATCGGGAAGAGTGACCGCCTGCAGCGCACTGCATCCCTCGAATGCGCTTGAAATATCGGGAGAGCCGATAGTATCGCTCTTCGGAAACGATACTGTTTTCAGAGAACCGCAGTTGGCAAACGCCGATGTTACATACTGTACTTTACTGGGAATGGTGACGGAGGTGAGCGAATTGCAATTCATAAAACTCCACGTGCGCAGCGACAAAAGCGATTGCGGCAGTTCGAAGTTTTGCAATGCCTCGCAATAAGCAAACGCCTCGCGTTTAATCTCCTTCAATGTATCGGGAAAAACGACTTTGACAAGATTTTTGCACTGGTTAAAAGCGCGATCGTATATAATTGTAACACCGTCGGGAATAACGACGGACGTTATGCTTTGATTTTTCGCAAAGGCATTTTTATCTATCGTGGTTACGGGAAGCACCTCGCCGTCCATTTCCGCATAGGCGGGTATTACAAGTTCTGTATCGGCGGCGGTACCGATAGATTTTACAGACAGTTCCGCGTTGTCGCCTTTGCCGCTTTTAGAATATTCCATCCCCTTTGTATACTGCATTTCATATCCGCACACTGTGCAAACGTTCTGCTCGTTCCATTTGTGTTTCCCTTGTTCGGAAACAAGGTCATGCCCGCAGGTAGCATCGTGCCAGTGGCTTGTTTCGTCAAACGACCATTTCGTATCAAAAGTATGCGTGCCTGCGGGTGCCGTTTCCGTCTTCTGATATCCGCAAACGGTGCAGGTGTACTTTACAGTACCTGTTGTACCGCATCCGGAAGGGATCTCCACAACCCCGCTGTCCCATTCATGCGCGGCTTTGTCGGAAACAGCATTGCAATTTTCTCCCGTGCAAACGTGCCAATGGCTTGTTTCATCGCTTGTCCAATCTTCTGAAAAAGTGTGCGTATGTTCTTGGGAATCCGTCTGCGTATGCGACGGTTTTCCGGAACCGCAGGCGGAAAAGCCGATCGTGCAAGAGAAAGCCGTTATAACGGCTAACACCATAAAGAGTATTTTACGTTTCATCTTTGCCTCCGAAAAATTTTATAGTGCAACGCAAAATGAAAGGGCGCGCCCAATCGAAGACACGCCCTGCATCAGCATCTCCGATTGCTGCGACGCTAACTTTCCGTATATGGGAAATGAGAGATGCGAAATGCCTGTTCGTATCCCATATACGGAAAATATTGAGTTAACGTCGCAATTACAGTATAGCATAAACCAAAAAAAATGGCAAGAACGAAAACAAGTATTTCAAAAAGTCCCCGATAAAATGCCCAAAAAAAACCAAAGAGCGAACTATCGTTTCCGATAGTTCGCTCTTTTTCTCGTTTGAAAGTACAATTCCTATTAAAATTTATTTCCTTTGGGAACTGTGCCGATGCAGCACCTCTTCCTTTTTTGCTCGATCCTCTTTATTTACTCTATCTTTATGATATCGTCCGCATCGAGATCCTGCAAAAAGTCGGGCAGGCTTTCGTCGGCTTCGGGCTCTTCTCTCACGGATTTTTTCGGCTGTTTTTCGCCTTTCTTTTCTTCCGCGGCGACCGCCTCCCCGTCCCCGCTTCCATCCGCGGGAGCAGCTTCGTCCTTATCCACGTAAACGTTGCCTGCGTAAAGGTAAGAATCAGGCTCGTCCGCATGCAGTTTTGCGATGGATTCCATGAGGGTGTCGTAATCGGGAAGATCTTCGATGCTGTTCAGCTTGAAACGCTTCAAAAAATTATCCGTCGTCGCATACAAGATCGGGCGTCCGACGGCATCTTTCCTGCCGACGGGTTCGATCATTTTCAAATCAAGAAGCGTATGTATGGCATAATCGCAGTTCAGTCCGCGCAGATTCTCAAGTTCGCCCTTCGTGATCGGCTGTTTATACGCGATGATCGCCGAACATTCCAAAATCGTGCGCGTAAATTCGCGTTCCTTGATCGGATTGAGTACCGACGAAACGTAATCTTTGTATTCGGGATTGCTGGAAAGCTGCAATTTTTTGTTGAACGTCAACAGGCGCAGCCCGCTCTTTTCCGAATACCTCGCCTGCAATTTTTTCGCGGCGTCCTGCACTTCTTTTACGCTGACGCCCAGTTTCTCGGAAATGATGTCGATCGGGACGGGATTGCCCGATACGAACAAAATGCTTTCGAGAATATTACTCAAATTGTCCAAAATCTCCAATGGATTCGTCCTCACTTCTGTCGGGATTATATTTTATGTATATTTTATCGAAAGTTCCGCCCTGCTCGACCTTGATGAACTGATACTTCAAAAGCTCCAAAAGCGCCTGAAAAGTCGTTATGATCTCGTTCCTCGACGCGTGGCGGGAAAAAAGCTCGTCGAAAGCGACCGTGCCGCGCTCGCTGACCGTCGCGCAGATATAAGACGCGCGGTCGGGTATCGTATAGACGTCCTTCGGGATCTCTCGCTGCGCGTTTTCGTCGCGCGATTTTGCCTCCTGGCGGAGCATCAGGTCGGTAAAAGCCTTCAACAGCCCTTCGAGATTGAAATCTTTATAGACGATCTTCGCTTCGCCCACGTTTTTGTCCGGCTCTTTATAATAATAACCGACCGTTTCCAGTTCCTTGAGCTTTGCCGTTTCCTCTTTAAGAAGTTTATACTCCTCGAGCGCCCGGATAAGCACCGATTCGCCGTCCTCTTCGTTTTCGTCGGGCTCGACGATCGCGGGAACGAGGCTCTTCGCCTTGATCTCCAGAATGGCGGACGCTATGGCGAGATATTCGCTCGCCTTGTCGATATCGATGTACGGAAGCCCCTTCATATAATCGAGGAACTGTTCGGTCACCTTGGATACGAACACGTCCTTGATCTCGATCTGCTCCTGTTTGATGAGAAACAGCAAAAGATCGAGCGGGCCCTCGAAATTGTCAAGAACGGTCGTATAGTCGACGACCGATTCAAAATTAGCAGCGGGATCTTTCGCCATGTCAGAATACCAACCCCCAAAGCGCCGTAATGGGCCATTGGAATGCCCGGACGACGTAATTCATGATATACCCCAATATATCCGCATAAGACAATATGCGGCTCGCCAGACGGAGCATCTCGTAATTGCTCATAAAATTGACGAGGAAATGAATGCCGATCAGAACGATGAGTATGACGTAGCCGTACCTTTCAAAAAAGCGGTAAACTTTTCCGCGCCGCCTGTTGAGCGCCTGTACGACGCGCCAGCCGTCGAGCGGCGGGAGCGGGATCAGGTTGAACACGCAGAACGATACCGAATACAGAAAAAGGTACAGCGTGAACATCTCGAGAAAATACTGCAATCCGACGATCGGAATGTTGACGTAATATAAAACGAGATAAAAGAGCGGGCAGAACAAAAAGGCAGTCACATAATTCATAACAACGCCCGCCACGGCAGTCAGCGCCAATCCCCTTTTATAGTGATTGAAATTATTCGGATTGATCGGAACGGGCTTCGCCCACCCGAACCCGGCCAAAGCGAACAAAATCAGACCGAGGATATCGAAATGCGCGAGCGGATTCAGCGTGAGCCTCCCGTTGAATTTCGGAGTGGGGTCTCCGCATTTATATGCCACGAAGGCGTGGGCGAATTCATGCAGCGTAAGCACGATCGCCACCGCAAAAAAACTCGCCAGAAGTTCGATCAGATAATAGATGCTCATAAAAAAATTATACAGTATTTTTTTGAAAAAAGCAAGGCTTTCGCGCAAATAGAACGCGCGTAAAAAGGCGAATGCCGCCGCGCGGAGATCCGCGCGGCGGCAAAATCGTTAAAACAAATCAACTATCTGAGCCGTTCGGGCACAACGTCGTTCCTGACGATATCTTCGAACGTCTGCGGCTTCACGATATAATCGGCATGCCCTTCGTTTACAAGCACGACGGGCGGTATCGGATTCCTGTTGTAATTGCTCGCCATGGAATAGTTATATGCGCCCGTGGAAAGAACGGCAAGGATATCTCCCGTTTTCGCCTTCGGCAAAGGTACGTTCGCACAGACGATGTCGCCGCTCTCGCAGCACTTCCCCGCGACCGTAACGACGTCGTCCGCCTTATCGTTCATGCGGTTTGCCAGCACGGCGGTATATTTTGCCTGATACAGCGCATACCTCGGATTTTCGAACATGCCTCCGTCCACGGCGACGTATTTTTTGACGCCGGGGATCTCTTTGATCGCGCCGACCGTGTACAGCGTCACGCCCGCTTCGCCTACGATCGAACGGCCGGGTTCGATGAGCAGATAAGGCTCGTCCAGAGAATATTCTTTCGCTTTTGCTTTGATCTCGTCGACGACGGCGTCGAGATAAAGCGCGTACTGCGCCGAGGAAATTTTTGCGTCTTCGTCGGTATACCAGATGCCGTACCCGCCCCCGAGATTGAGTTTGTCCGCAACGAATCCGAATTTTTGTTTCATCCCGGACATAAACGCCATCATTTTGTCCGCGGCAAGACGGAAGGACTGTTTTTCAAAAATCTGCGAACCGATGTGGCAGTGATAGCCGCGCAGGCGCAGATTCTTTTTCCCGAGCGCATACTCCGTGATTTTTTCCGCCGTGCCGTCGGAAAGGGAAAAACCGAATTTGCTGTCCGTTTTCGCCGTCTGTATAAAATGATGCGTGTGCGCTTCCACCCCGGGATTCACGCGGAGCAGAATATCCTGCTTTTTCCCGCATTTTTCCGCGAGCCCGTCGAGCATGTCCAATTCGGAATAGGCGTCCACAACGATCGTTCCGACGCCGCATTCGAGCGCGTATTCCAGTTCGGAGCGGAGTTTATTGTTGCCGTGCATATAAATTTTATCGGCAGGGAAACCCGCTTTGACCGCCGTATACAGTTCGCCTCCCGAAACGACGTCTACGCCTATGTTTTCCTGCTGCGCGATTTTGTAGACGGCCATACAGGAAAACGCCTTGGAAGCATACAGCACCAGCCCGTTGCCCCCGTATTTCTTTTCGATCGTATCGCGGTATACGCGGCACATGTCGCGGATATATTTTTCGTCCATGACATACAACGGCGTGCCGAACTTTTTCGCCAGTTCGACCGTGTCGCAGCCTCCGATTTCCAGATGTCCGTTTTGATCGATCTTCAGTGTTTCACGCACATTCATGTATTCTTACCTCTCGCACCGTTAATTCTAACAGAAAAACAAAGAAATTGCAACGATTTGAGTCTTAAATTATTCTTATACCCAAATATATCGTCATTCTATCACACGCACAGTACTTTGCAAAAAAACGGCGGACAGCCTTTTCGCAAAGCTGTCCGCCGAGAAACTCTGCAAAATTATTTGCCTGCGTTTTTCAGAAAATACGCCTGCGCATCCAGCATTTCGCCCAAGGTCTCCACTTTGCGGTACTTTCCGTCCGAACAAAGTTTGCGCGCCTTTACATTGTCGGCGAGCATGACCTGCAGGATGCCCACGATCTTGTCGGCGATCTTTTCGTCGAGTACGGGCGCGGCGATCTCAACCCTTTTATCCGTATTGCGCGTCATAAGGTCGGCGCTGGAAATGTACGTCACCCTGTCTTTTCCTTTGCCGAAAGAATAGACGCGCGAATGTTCCAAAAACCTGCCGACGATGCTGATCACGCGGATGTTTTCCGTTTTGCCCGCGATGCCGGGCAGAATGCAGCAGATGCCGCGGATGATCAGTTCGATCTTCACCCCGGCCCTGCTCGCTTCTTCAAATTTGTCGATGATCGTCTTATCGGTCAGGCTGTTCATCTTTGCAAGGATATACCCTTCCTTGCCGGCCTTTGCCTTTTCGATCTCTCGGTCTATGTATTCAAGCAGACCGGATTTCAGCGTTTCGGGCGCGACCAACAGCCGGTTATAGGCAAACTCCGTGTTGCAGATCGCGATATTGCGGAAAAACGCGACGGCATCCTCCCCGATCTTCTGATCGCACGTGATGATGTTCAGATCGGTATATTGTTTGCTCGTCGATTCATTGTAATTCCCCGTGCCGAGGTGGGTGATGTATTTGATCTCCTCTCCGTCTTTGAGCACGACGGATATGATCTTGGAATGGACTTTATAATTTTCCATTCCGTAAATGATCGTACACCCGGCCTCCTGCAATTTCCCTGCAAAATACATGTTGTTTTCTTCGTCGAAACGGGCGCAGAGTTCAATGACCACCGTAACTTGTTTCCCGTTTTCGCTCGCCTTGCACAAAAGTTCAGCGATGCGCGAATGACTTGCAAGCCTGTATATCGTGATCTTTATGGAGCGCACGCGCTCGTCGGACGCGCATTCTTCCAGGAGGTCGACGATCGGAGACATGCTGTCGTAAGGGTAAGACAGAAACAGGTCTTTATGAAAGACGAGATCGATCAATGAGGGTGCGTTTGCGATCTCATCCGAAACCGCCCCTTTGAAAGGCGGATACTTGAGCGGCGCGCTCACTTCTGCAGGCAAAAACTTGCCGAGCGAATACATAAATTTATAATCAAAGAACCGCTCGTCTTTAAAGCAGAATTTCGGGCTGATTTTCAGCAGTTTGAGTACGAAATCTTTCAGTTTCGAATTTTCGTTGTCCACTTCCAGACGCACGACGTTGAGCCTTGCGCGCGATTCGACTTTTTTCTTCATGATCTCCGAAAAATCATGCTCCATATCGGTATCGTCGATATGCGTATCGAAGTCGGCATTGCGCGTCACGCGCATCATCATCTCGTCTTTTACCGTATAACCGATGAAGGCGAGATGCCCGAAAGCGCGCACCAATTCCTCCAAAGGTATCAGCCGCACTTTTTTGCCCGAACCGACCTTGTACAGCCTGTCAAGCGCGGAATTGAACGCCATGACGCCGATCATGCGCCGCCCGTCGCGCTCCAGATCGTAGACCATATAATTTTTCATGTTCTCGAACTGCATGAGCGGATGCTTTGCGTCCAGCACCATGAGCGAGAGAAGCGGCATGATGTGCGATATGAAAATTTCTTTACACTCTTCGCTTTGGCGCGGCGTCAGTTCGTCCGCGCGGAGAATGCGTATGCCGCACTTGTTGATGTCTTTGCGGAGCATGTTGTAGCACGCCGCCCTGTCCGCATAAAAACCGTCCACGACCGAACTGATGCCGTCCAGCTGTTTCGCTGCCGTCAATTCGGTCTTGTTGTCCGTTGCCTGCGGATCGGAAATATTTTCGTTGTACAGGCTTCCGACGCGAACCATAAAAAACTCGTCCAGATTGGACTGAAAGATCGCCAGAAATTTGCAGCGTTCCAAAACGGGGTTTGTCAGGTCTTTTGCCTGATCGAGAACCCGCTTGTTAAACAGAAGCCAACTGTACTCCCTGTTTACATAAATATCTCTGATAAACTTTTTTTTGGCTTTATCCGTCGATGTTGCAGGATTTTTCACTTTGCTCTCTCCTTTTGCGGCATTGCACGACTCCGCCGCCGGCGCCTATTCGCCCTGTTTCCCCGCTTCGCTTTCGCCGGCAGGTTGCTTTCTGGGCCGCCCGCGCCTCTTTGCGGGAGCAGCCTCTTGTCCGGCCGGAGTTTCCTCCGCTACCGCACGGGCAACTTTATCCTCCGCAGGATTGCGAGGTTTCCCCGCGGATTTTTTTGCGGGTTTTCCGGTATCCGTTTTCGACGCGGCTTCGTTCGGCTCGCGCGGAGTGCCGCCGACGGTGCCCGTTTCAAAATCATAATACAGCCCCGACTCTTTGCCCTCAAGGACAAGCTGCAAATACCCCTCTTTTACGCCCCTGTCGCTCACCAGAATATGTTTGACGCTGAAACGCTTGAATATCGTTTTCAAAACGATCGTCGCCGGGCCGATCAGGTACAGTTTTTCGGGCGCATTGTTGAGGATCAGCGTCGAGCGCTCCGCATCTCCGAGCAGATGCGCAAGCAGTTTTTTGAATTTTTTATATTCGATCTGTTTGACGCCGTCGTCGCCGCGCACGTCGGCAAAATCGGCATAGATGTCGTAGACGGCGTGATTCGTCGCGCCGACCATGACCGCCGTTTCAAACACGTCTTTCCCCGGCAGTTTCGCGTCGTCGAACTTCGCGTTTGCGAATTTTTTGATGTCTTTCGCTTCCTTTTCGTTCGGCTGGATTTTTTTGATGAACTTGCGGTGAATATCCAACAACCCGAAATCGAGGCAGACCATGTCCTCTTTATCGCCCTTCGTCAGATCGCATATCTCCAAGCTCTTGCCGCCGAGGTCGATGAGAACCGCCTTTTCATAAGACGCATAATAAAGGTTTGCGATGTAGTCGCAGAACGCCTCCGTCTTGCCGTCCAAAAAATTGACGGCAAGGCCGGTCTTTTCGGCGACAGCCTTGCTCACTTCGTCGCAGTTTTTGATCACGCGGAGCGCCGCCGTCGAAATGAGGTAGCAATACCGCACGCCGAACCCTGCGCATTCGTCTTTCATAATGCGCAACGCCTCGAGAAGCTTTTCGATGCCGCGCTCCGTCAGGATCTTCCCGTCCAGGTAATGCAGCAGGCTGATGCTTGCGCGATCTTTGAAAACGATCTCCGTCTTGCGGCCGTCCGACTCCGCAACGATCAGCGAAATGCTGCTGGAACTGATATCAATAACCGAATATTTCATAGTATGCTCCTGTTTAAATTTTAAGTCAAAAAAACGGATTATATTCCGAAATAAATACCGATGCTCTTCGCCGCCGCCACGATCTCTCCGGCAGGAGGCACGAGTTTATACTTGCCGGCAACGTCCGTCAGAGCGTTGAACGTGATGCGGCTGCCCGATACCGCCGCCGTAACGCCGAATTTGCCGCCGCACGCCAGATTTGCCGCAAAACTGCCGAGGCGGGTCGACAGCACCCTGTCATACGCGCAGGGCGTGCCGCCCCTTTGCAGATATCCGAGGACGGACGAACGCGTCTCATACCCCGTTCTCTGCTGTAAAACTTCGGCCAGATGAGCGGTGACCGTGGTTTCACCGCGTTCCGTACGCACGAAAACCCGCTCGGATTTTTTAAATTTCGCTTCGTCCGCGAGAAGAGCGCCTTCCGCGACGGCGATGATCGTACTGTTTTTTCCCTTGCGCCGCTGCTGCGATACAAACTCGCATACGGCGTCGACGGAAAACGGGATTTCGGGTATCAGGATCATGTCGGCCCCCGCCGCAATGCCCGCATGCAGCGTAAGCCACCCCGCTTTGTTGCCCATGATCTCGATCAGCATCGTGCGGCTGTGGCTTTCGGCGGTCGTCCTGACCCTGTCGATCGCCTCCGTTGCCACCTCTACGGCCGTCTGAAAGCCGAAAGTCACGTCCGTTCCGTAAATATCGTTGTCTATCGTCTTGGGGAGACCGACCACGTTACACCCTTCCATACTCAAAAGCGCGGCCGTTTTGTGCGTACCCGCGCCGCCGAGCGTAAACAAACAGTCCAGCCCCATTTTTTTATAATTTTCGCACATCCGCCCGAGCCTTGTGGCCCCGTTTTCGGATACGGTCATCTGTTTGAACGGCTGACGGGAAGTCCGCAGGATCGTTCCGCCGATCCCGATGATGTCCTCATAATTTTCCCTGCGGAGCGGAAAACTTTCGCCGCGGATCAATCCGCCGTACCCGTCGGGAATGCCGACGATCTCGGCGTTTTTGACGTTCTGATCGATATAAAGGCAAATGGCGCGGATGACCGCATTGAGCCCCGAGCAATCTCCGCCGCTCGTTAAAATTCCGAATTTCATATGATTATCCTCACAACATTTTAATCTTATCTGCCGGATTTGTCAACGGGGACGGTATAAGAGCCCGCAAAAGTTACAAAAATATTACAAAAAACGACCGCGCCCGCCGTTTGCGGCGGTTTTTCGCAAAACCCGTATCCGAAACCGTTTTTATTTTACTATATCGCACCCGTTTTGTCAACGGCAATTCAAAAAACGAACATAAAAAGCGGCCGAAGCCGCTTCATTCACAGATTTTTCAGGTAAAAAACTTCTTCGGCGTTCAGAGAGCGCACCTTGCCCCTTTCCAAAGAGCCGAGCGTCATTTCTCCGATGCGGATGCGTTTGAGGAACACGACCTCCTTGCCGATGATCTCGAACATGCGCCTGACCTGGCGGTTGCGCCCTTCGCCGATCGTTACGTGCAATTTTGTGTATTTTTTATCTGTCTCGACGATCCTTATCTTGCTTTTGCCCGTCATTTTGCCGTCCAGTTCGACACCCGCGCGCAGTTTGTTCAGAAGCTGCTCGGACACCTCCCCTTCGATGCGCACGAGGTATGTTTTCGTTATCTCGTTTTTCGGATGCGTCAGCCGGAACGCGAGTTCGCCGTCGTCGGTAAACAGGAGCATCCCCTCGCTGTCGTAATCCAACCGCCCTACGGGATAGACCCTGCCCGCGTTTTGAGGCAGAAGATCCATGACCGTCTTTCTGCCTCGGTCGTCGCTGACCGTGCAGACGTAGCCTTTCGGTTTGTTCATCATGTAATATTTATATACGGCGGGAAGGGCGACTTTGCGCCCTTCGACCGTAACGACGTCGCTCTTCTCGTCCACGTCCTGCCCGAGCGAACAGGTTCTGCCGTTCACGCAAACCTTTCCCTCTTCGATCAGTTTATCGCAGGCACGCCTGCTCGCCACGCCGCATTCGGCGAGATATTTATTGATCCGCATAAATCCTCTTGGCGGGTAAAATTTCTCGAAAGTTCACCGAGAATATCCGCCCAACTCTTTTTTACGCTTTCTATACTATATATTTTCTGCGAAAAAAGCAACTGTTTTTTAAGATAAATGCGCAAAATCCCCAACTCATCGCCGCTTTCCAGCGGCAAAACGAGAGGAGCCCGGCACTCGGCTTCGATGCGGACGTCTTTATCTTCTCCGTCGGCCAAAGGATAACTGAAATCTTCGGTGCATGCGCCCGCGCAAGTTTTTCCGCTGACTTCCGTATCGGCAGTAATCTTGTATGCGGAAGAATCGAATACCCTTTTATACGAATACGCGCCGAACGCCGCGTCCAGCAGCGCGCCGCTCCTTTCGTACATGTCCGGGCAATTCAAAACGACCGAAACCAATTGCATCCCCTCCCGCTCGGCGGCGGCGACCAGGCATCTGCCCGCCGCTTTCGTGTAGCCGGTTTTTATCCCGTTCGCCCCTTCGTACCGGTACAGCATCTTGTTTTTATTGACAAGCTCTCTCGCATAGCCGCACCCGCCGTCCGGGACGACGGCGGAACGCGCGGAAACGATCTCTTTGAAAGTCTCGTTTTTCATGGCGGCGCAGGCGATCACGGCAAGATCGCGCGCCGTCGTATAATGTTCGGGATCGGGAAGCCCGTGCGGATTTTTGAAACGGCTCCCCGTCGCGCCCAATGCGGAAGCGCGCTCGTTCATGCATACGGCGAACCTGTCGACCGTACCGCTGTGATACACGGCAAGCGTTTCCGCACAATCGTTTCCGGAACGGAGCATGAGCCCGTAAAGGAGATCTTTCACCTTGATTTTTTCGCCGGCCGTAAGGTATACGCTCGAACCTTCCACGCCGACGCACTCGGGAGGAACGGTGACGACGGCGTCCGGGTCGCAATCCTCTATGACGATGAGCGCCGTCAGAATTTTTGTCGTGCTCGCCATCGGCAGGCGGTCGTCCGCATTATACTCGTATAAGACGCGCCCCGAATTCACCTCAGCCACAAGTTCCGCTCCGGAACCGCCGATGTTTTCCGAAACTTCCTGCGCGGCAACATCCTGCGGCATGAACAACGGCGCGCCGCAAAACGCGAGCGCCGACAGCAACGCGAGAACCGTCCGTTTAAGCATTTCCGTCCGCAAATTTCCCCATCAGTTCGGACGCCTTGTCGATCAGCTTATCCAAAGGATCGTCTCCCGCATGGATGAAGGTGCAAGTTTTTCCGTCGTCAAAAATAAAGCCCGACGGCTTCAGAGACACGACCGCGCCGTTTCCGCCCGCAAAAGGCGCGGTTTCGTTTTCCTTAATGACCTTTGTTTCGCCGTATTCCCCGCCCCCGGTAAGATACCCGAACGTAACCTTCGTGACGGGAATCAGACGGCAGCCCGACGACGTGACGATCGGCTTCCCGATGACCGTATTCACGTCCACCAACGAAGCGAGATCTTTTATCGAACTCCGCACGAGCTCACTGACTCTTTTGCTTTTTTCTTCTACGCACATTTTCAAACAACCTCTCCAACAATAATTTTATCCCCGCGATCAGAACGATCAGCAAATTGAACAACACGACCGCGCCGACGGAGACGCGGGCCCCGCACCTCGTCATATCGACCAAAATATCCCCCTCCAGCCGAACGTCGAGTTTTCGCCGCAAAAAAAAGAATACGAGATCGGTAAGTTTGCGCAGCACCATGGCGGACGACATCGCGGCCGCTTCGCCCTTTCGCCCTCCGATTTCAACGACTTGCCTGTACGAACTGACGATAAACCCTTTCGTTATCTCAAATTTTTTACGGGCATTCAAAATTTCTTTATACGGCAATAACAGCGCCGTTCCCTTTGAAACGTGAAAAGCGATCCCTCCGGAATAAGGCGCAGCGTAACCGCCGAAAACTTTGGCGACGCCGAACAGATAGACGGCGAACCCGACTTTACCGCCGTCACTGTCCGCGTACAAATAAACGTTTACAAAAATCGGAAACAGCAAAACAAACAGGACGACCGACGTTACAACAAATAAAGACATTTTTCTTTTTTATGCCACGCATAATACTGCGCAAAATCAGATCAACCAGCGGTCTGCTATCGATTTCAGCGAATCGAAATAGGATAATTTACCGACAGATTCGTTTGCGATCAGATTCAGCCTATCCGCTTCAACATTATTTTTATACACGACGATCTGCCCCACGACCTGCCGTTCCGACACGGGCGCCTTTATGCTTTCAAAACGGATCTCGTAAAATATCTCGTCTTTGTCGCCTTTTGCGCAAAACACATACGACGAACGTTCCGGACGTACGCAAATCTCATCTTTTTTGCCGCCCGTCAACGGACACCTCTCGTCCAGCGGCGTATTTTCATCCAAAATGACTTTGTTCGAATAATTTGCAAAAGCATAATCGAAGGCCTCTTTCGTCTTTTCGAAGCGCGTCTTACTGCTGTCCGCGCCGATCACGACGGATACGACGCGCATATTGCCGCGCATCGCCGATGCGGCAAGGCAAAACCCCGCCTCGTCGGTAAAGCCCGTTTTACCTGCATCGCAGCCGCTGTAAGATCGAATCATTTTATTCGTATTCGCCATTTCGGTTTCTCTCCCCTTCGGGTGGCTGATCTTATCCGTCCAGATCTTGCTATAACCGAAATACGCTTCATGCTTCATCAATTCGCACAACATTTTCGCTACGTCCTTTGCGCAGGAATACTGACCCGCGGCGGGCAGGCCCGTGCAGTTCACGAATACGGTGTCGTCCATCCCGAGCTTTTTTGCCCGTTCGTTCATTCTGCCGACGAACTCTTCCTCGCTCCCCGCAATGCGCTCCGCCATCGCAACGCACGAGTCGTTTGCCGACGCGATGCAGATGCTTTTGATGAGATCCCCCGCAGGATACTCCGCGCCCGCTTCCAAAAAGACCTGCGAACCTCCCATGCCGCTCGCATTTTCGCTGACGCTGATCTTTTCGTCCGCCGAAAGCTCTCCTCTGTCCTCTTCCTCAAAGCAAAGCAAAAGCGTCATGATCTTGCACATGCTCGCGATCGGATGATGTCGGGTCTCGTTTTCCGCCTTGATCACCGTTCCGCTGTAAAAATCCGCCGAGTACGCTGATTTATAACTGCCCGATACCTGCGCCGAAACGGAAACCGCGGACGGCGCAAACGCAGAAACTGCCGCGATCAGGCACAGCGCGACGGACAAGGTGAATTTTTTCATAATGAAAAACCTCCGCTTTTCCCTTATTGTCTGTAAATCAAAAAAAAATTATGCAACTACAAAAAAAGAACTCCGCACTTTTACAGAGTTCTTTTCAAGGTTTTTTATATTTGAATTTGGCTAGATGCGTTCGATAAAATCTCGGAGCAGAACGGAGAGTTTGTCTCTGTTCTTTTGAAGAACTTCCAACACTTCTTCATGCGCGAGCGAAGCGGAATGGATTCCCGCTGCCATATTGCTGATGCACGAGATCGCGGCGACGCGCATTTTTAAATAGCGTGCATAAATTGCCTCGACCGCCGTGCTCATACCTACGGCGTCCGCACCGATACGACGAAGCATAACGATTTCCGCCGGCGTCTCGTAAGACGGCCCCAGCAGCTGCGCGTAAACGCCTTCATGCGCGCACAGTCCTGCTTTTTCCGAAAGCATTTTTAATTCCCTTCGAAAATCCTCATCGTAAGCGCCGCTCATGTCGATAAAGACAGGAAAATCAGGTTCCGCCCCGACACCCTCCAACGGATTTCTGCCCGTGAGATTGATATGGTCGCGCAAAAGCATGATATCGCCGGGGCGGTACTCCTCGTTGACCGCGCCCGCCGCATTGGTAAGGATCAGATTATCGACCCCGAGCGAATGAACGATCTCGATCGGCAGTACGGCCTCGCCGGCGCTCCGCCCTTCGTACATATGAAAACGCCCCTGTAAAACAACGACGTTTTTATTGCCGATCCTTCCGAATACGAAATTTCCCGCGTGTCCTTTTACGCCGCACTTCGGCATGCCATCCAATTCCGCATACGGGATCACGGTTTTATCTTCCAAAAACGAAACGACGCCGTCCCAGCCGCTGCCCAATACGACCGCCGCAGCAAAAGCGGAAACGCCCCTTTCCTTAAGCTGTGCGGCGATATGCGCCGCAAGTTCCTTCCTGTTCATCAAACATTTCCCTCCATGATCTTATCGTATATCGCCTCGTCTTTACCCCCGAGGAAAGCGGCCGATACAAAGTTTGCGATGCAATCGAACCCGCAGATCGTACCCAGATCGATCGGACGGACTTTTTCGCCGTATATCAAAAGCGGCACATATTCCCGGGAATGGTCCGTCGACGGCGTGGACGGGTCGCACCCGTGATCCGCCGTAACGATCAGCAAGTCATCGCCATGCAGACCGCGCATAATCTCCGGGAGGGCATCGTCGAAATATTTCAGCGCCGCGGCATACCCTTGCACATCGTTCCTGTGGCCGTACAGCATATCCGTGTCCACGAGATTGACGAAAACAAAACCTTCTCCCGCTTCCGCGACCAATTTTTTTACGGACGAGATCCCTTCGGCGTTGTTGCCCGTGTGTATGCTTTCCGCAATCCCTCTGCCGCAGAAAATATCTTTGATCTTGCCTACGGAAGTCACCCTCACACCCTTCTCAAACAATCGATCGAGCAAAGTTTTTCCGGGAGGTTCGAGCGCGTAATCCTTTCTGTCCTCGGTACGCGTAAATTTTCCGCCGCGATGTATGAAAGGCCGCGCGATGATGCGCCCGACGGCACGTTCGCCGACCATGAGAGCGCGCGCTTTTTCACAAATTTCATAGAGCTTTTCGAGCGGAACGACGGACGTGTCCGCCGCTATCTGCATGACCGAATCCTGCGAAGTATACAAAATCGGTTTGCCCGTGCGCAAATGTTCTTCCCCGAGCCGCTGAATGATCTCCGTGCCGGAAGCCGCTTCATTGCCTAAAAAGCGGAATCCCGTTTCCTTTTCCAGATCGGCGACGACGTCGGCAGGAAATTTCTTGTAGATCCTGTACGGCTTGTCCATGATAAGCCCTGCGATCTCGTAATGCCCCGCCGTCGTATCTTTCGCCGCGGTTTTTTCGGAAAGGCGGGCAAAAGCGCCCTTCGGCTTCTCAACGCCGCACAAAACGCTGCCGTTTGCAAGGCGCCTTCCGTTTACGCCTTGGATATTATTTAATCCCAGCGCAACGAGATTGGTAAGCCGAACCCCCGTCTGCTCGTAAACGTGCCCGTAAGTATCCGATCCCGCATCCCCGTATTGTTCCGCATCGGGCATCTCCCCGATCCCGAAACTGTCGATCACGATCAAAAAAACCCTCATAATCCTGCCTGCGCGGAAAAAAACGCCGCGCCTCCTCTTTATTATTATACCACACCAAAGATATAAATGAAAGCCGAATATGAATTTTTCCACAAAATTAAAAATTCCCCGTATATCTCCGCCGCGACTTACGCAAAGTAAAAACAGGTTGATTTTTTTGCTGTGCAAAATCGGGGGTGGCAAATGCAAAAGCTGAAAAACAAAATAACGACAATTCTCGCCGTACTGGCGGCGGTATGCGCCTTTCTTCTTCTCCCGCTGAACGCGGCCGCCGAAACCGACGAGGTTTATCTCGGCGGGATGCCCGCCGGCTTTACGCTCGGCATCGGAGGCGCGCAGATCGTCGGGATTTGCGAAGTACTGACGGAAAACGGCGTCCAAAACCCCGCCAAAGATGCGGGGCTGGAAGTCGGAGACGTGATCGTGAGCCTCGGCGGAATCAGAATAGAAACCGCGGCAGACATCGACGCCGCGCTTTCTTCATGCGGCGGAAAAAGTTCCTCTTTGACAATTGAACGCGGTTCGGAAAAGCTGAAAAAAGAAATCGCGCCTGTAAAAGACATGGCAAGCGGAAGGTATAAACTGGGCGTGCTGATACGAGACAGCGTCTCCGGCATCGGAACCGTGACCTTTATCAGAAAAGACCTGCGGTTCGGTTCGCTCGGGCATGCGGTCATGTCAGCCGACGGCGGATGCATGGAAGTTTGCGGCGGAAACATTTACGCATGCAGCATCGTTAACGTCGTGAAAGGCGAGCGCGGCCGCGCGGGCGAATTGAAAGGCCTGTTCATCAACGATAAAAAGATCGCTACCGCGGACAAAAACTGCGCAACGGGAATTTTCGGCGCGATGGAAAAAGATTACGATCTCTCCGCACTAAAGCCGATCGCCTTGGGCAGCGACGCGACGCCCGGACGCGCGACGGTCTATTCGACGGTAGACGGGGCCTCTCCCAAGGAGTATACCATCAGCATCATCAAAGTGGACAAAACAAACAAGCAAAACAAAAATTTCGTCATCAAAGTGACCGACAAAGAGCTGCTGAACGAAACGGGAGGCATCGTGCAGGGAATGAGCGGCAGCCCGATCGTGCAGAACGGTAAACTGATCGGAGCCGTGACGCACGTCTTCATCAACGACCCGACGCGCGGTTACGGCACGGCGATCGGCAATATGATCGGCGAATGACCGCATTCATTTGTTCGCAAACATCCGTCGAATAGCGGAATGCCGTCTCCGCCGTACAACGCCTAAATACGGAAAAAGCGCCGCTTAACAGCGGCGCTTTCAGTTTAATGCGACGATTTACGCTTCTGTTTATAATTTTGAGCCGCGGCGAACAGTTCTTCCGCAAGTTTGGCGGCCGCTTCGCTCCCCGCCGTACCTCCCAGAAGCCTGATCAGTTCGTCCCTGCGCCTGTCGGAGGTGAGCCGCACGATATCGGTGAGCGTCTTCCCCTCGGGCGTTTCGCGTTTGGAAATCAGGAAATCCGCATCCGCCATCGCAACGATCTGCGCCAGGTGCGATACGGCAATGATCTGCTTTTCTTTTGCAATGTCGGCAAATTTTTCGGCGACGACCTTGGCCGTGTTGCCGCTGATGCCCGCATCGATCTCATCGAATATATAGGTCGAAATTTCGTTCAGCCCCGACATCTGCGTTTTGATCGCCAGCATGAGCCTGCTCATTTCGCCGCCGCTGATGACCTTATCCAGCGGTTTGAGCGGTTCTCCCGCGTTGGCCGAAAACATGAGCGTAACGCTGTCCGCGCCGTTTTCACCCGCTTTTTCCGCCGCTTCGCGCGAATATTCGGTAAACTCCGCGCAAAAGCGCGCGTTTTTGATGTTGAGCGTTTTGAGTTCGTTTTCGACTTTGCCGCAGAATGCTTCCGCCGCGGTTTTACGAAGCGCAGTCAGCCTTTGACACGATTCAAAGATCTCTTTCGCATTCTTATCGAGTGCGGACGAAAGTTTTGCGAACTCTTCGTCGCAATGCGCGAGGAGTTCCGCCTCTTCCGCGATCTTGTCGCGGTACGCAAAAATTTCCTCTACGGTGTTCCCGTATTTCTTTTTCAGGGATCGGATATGATCGAGACGGTTTTCCACTTCCTCCGCTTCCCTCTCGTCGTAGGAAAAGTCCTCCGCCATGGAACGGACGGTTTCGGAAATGTCTTCCGCTTCCAGAAGCACGCTTTCCAGCCTTTCGGCAAGCGCCGCGTATTCGTCTCCGTAACGTGAAAGCTCGTTCAGCACCCTGCGGCCTCCGCCGAGCGCGTCCACGGCCGCACCGTCGCCGCCTAAAAACTCGGCCGCCTCGGAAAGCCCCTGTATGATCTTTTCGGCATTGGACAAAATCAACCGTTTAGCCAGGAGTTCTTCCTCTTCGCCTTCTTTAAGGTCGGCCTTTTCGATCTCGTTCAGCTGATAGCTGAGAATATCCAACCGCCTGCCGCGCTCCGCTTCATCCCCGCCGAGCGCTTTTATCCTGCCCGTCAGATCTCTTCTCCGCTCGGCCATGATCTTCAGCCCCGCTTTCTCTTTTTCGGCGGGCTCTCCCGCAAAGCGGTCTATCGTCTCCAACTGATGCGCGGCGCTCAACAGATAAAAATGCTCGCTCTGCCCGTGTACATCCACCAGCCTTGACGTGATTTTTCTGAGCATGGTCGCATTGACGGGACAGCCGTTGACCTTGATTCCGCCCTTCCCGTCAAGGCAGTATCTGCGCGAAACGACGAGTTCATCGTCCGCCTCTATATCCAACTCTTCCAGAACCCGCAATACGGCGCTCCCTTCCTGCGGGCGGAATACAGCGGTGACGGAGCACTCCGTCTCTCCGTAACGGATCATGCTTTTATCCGCCTTGGCGCCCAAAACAAAATTGATGCTGTCCAATATAACGGATTTACCCGAGCCCGTTTCCCCCGAAAGGACGTTGAGCCCCCCGCCGAACTCGAGTTCGGCGCGCCCGATAAGCGCGACATTTTTTATCGTTAGTCTTTCAAGCATGGCATTATTTCAAAAATTCGTTGAGTTTCTCCACGACGATCCGGGCCTTATCCTCGCTTTCGGCGACGATGAGAAGGGTATCGTCCCCCGCGATCGAGCCGACGATCTCGGGGAAATTCAGCTTGTCCACGATCATGCCCGCATTGCTGCCGTTCCCGCGCAAAGTTTTGACAACGACCTGATTGAGCGCGCTCCTGATCGAGAGTACGCATTCGCGGAAAAGATTGTGCATCTTGGGCGATATGCGGTTATTGCCCTCGTCAATATAGGCGTATTTATACTTTTTTTCCACGCCCGCGACTTTAAAAAGCCGAAGTTCTTTGATATCCCTCGATACGGTCGCCTGCGTCACGCTGTAATTGAGTTTGTTGAGTTCGTCGCAGAGTTCTTCCTGCGTTTCGATTTCTTTTTTTGAAATGATCTCCAAAATCGCCGCATGCCTGCCGCTTCGCATCATAACGCGTTCCCCCTTTCGCCGCTCCATTTGTTGAGCTTGAACAGAAGTTTGTCAAAAAAGTTATTGTCTTTACTCTTGATGAAGCGCACCGAAAAATCCGCACGCTTTACGCTGACAAGATCCTCCTCGCCGAACGCACCGCAGAATCTCCCGTCACAAAAAAGAGAAACTTCGTTTTTCGCTTCGGAAAGATCGACCCTCATCACACTCTCGTCCGAATAGACGATCGGCCTGTTGTGCAGGGAATGCGCGCAGATCGGCGTCAGGATAAAGGCGCGGATATCGGGCGTCAAAATCGGCCCGCCCGCCGAAAGCGAATACGCGGTGGAACCCGTCGGCGTGCTCACGATAATGCCGTCGCCGACAAACGCGTCTACTTTTTTGCCGTCGATAAACGCGGATATCTCCACGACGTTATCGTCCGCGCCTTCACGGTAACGGCGCTGAAAGACCGCTTCGTTGAGCGCGAAAAACTCTTTGCCCCCCGCACGCACGCAGAGCACGCTCCGCTCTTCCGCCTCGTATTTGCCGGCGATCAGATCGACCGCCTTTTCGATCTGCTCACCCTCGAATTCGGTCAAAAAGCCCAAATTTCCGGAATTGATGCCCAAAAGGTCGACACCCCGCTTTCCCGCTTCGATCGCGGCTTTCAAAATCGTGCCGTCTCCGCCGAGAACGATCAGAACGTCGGGCGAGGCGATCTCCTCGGGCGCAAAATACGTTTCGAAAGCAATGCCGCGGGCTTTGAAAGTTTTCAGCAATCCGTCCCGGATAGGCTGATATTTTTTTGTCTGGCTGTTACAGAATACTCCGACTTTCATACGTCCATTATACACTATTTTATACATTTATGCAATCGAATCGCGAAAATATGCACGCCCAATTTCGAAAAAAGCCGTCCCGAACCGATTGACATAAATTTTTTATTCTGTTACGCTTTACAAAAAGGAGATAAAATGTACCACGCCACATTGACAGGAACGCACGGGCAGATCGGGGCGAAACTCGGGCGCGCCCTCAAAAAAAGCGGACGAAATGAAAGACTTCACCCCGCTTGCCGAAGGGCCGCACCGCTCCCGAAGCAGGCTGCAAACATGCAAAAACATACTGCCGCAAAGGAGCGGCGATCCTGTCGCCTTCTCGCAGGCTATGCTCGCGGGGAAATTCGGTTTCATGTGCGATTATGCGAGGGATGAAAATTTCGACACCGTTTGGTCGAGCGTATACGCTCTGAACGATTTGTCCGTATACCGTGCCGAGGGCAACCCCGCGCGCGCGCATTTTTACGAGGATACCCGCCTGCGCCGCGTTCTTAAATAAAGAATGCGGCGG
>CDZB01021455.1_pt1 | contig 36685 bp, 59 predicted proteins | sample 554961 | NCBI WGS metagenome assembly CDZB01 (sample SAMEA3182106, study PRJEB8094) | gut metagenome | biome: human; feature: gut; material: Stool; isolation source: human stools | place: Canada | collected 2013-02-26
AGCGCCTCTTAAATTAGCGACTCTTAAATTAGCGTCTCCCAACTCAGCGTCTCTCAAATCAGCGCCTCTTAAATTAGCGCCTCTTAAATTAGCGCCTCTCAAATTAGCTTCTACTAATGTATCTTTAATTGTGTTATTCTCTTTCTCGAAAGAAAATAGCACATTACCAAAAACTGATTTTATGTCTATTCTAATTTTCATAGGTTATTGTTTTTATTGTGTATTAAATCGTATTTTTCTCTGAATTTCAGGTATAATTTTTCTTGTTTTGCAGTAAACGGCATAAAAGAATGATTCAACCAGCGACATATATAATATACTTTGTCATTTGAATAGTCCTTATTATCAGAGGTGATTATCCAGTCTATTTTAGCCCCATTTTGTTTTGCTTTTTCTCTTGCATATATAAAACAATCAACAAGTTTAGGATATCTCATCAGTCCGATATAGTTGCTATTTAGGTTTGCTTTTGGACATACTATACATCCGACTCTTTCACGCCACTCATACTCTGGATTAATTGGAAGATTATATTTATGGATATAATCCCAGACGTCGCTATCTGCCCAATCTATTATTGGTTTTAGTTGTATAATGCCCGCAGTTCCTACTGATTGGCAATGTTCCTCAAAATAATCATCTATAAGGTTCTTATTCTTTTTTAGTAGCGTTTTGTTTCTTATTTCAAATGCTGTTCGTTCTTTCCTTTTAAAACTTTCATATTTTCTAACTCCGACAATTGAACATTCATCTACATATTTTCTGTTGTGTTTGTAGTCTGTACAACAATATGCTGATTGAACGGTCGGTAATAGTCCCTCATGATTCCGCCAAATATTTTCAATAAATCCGTATTTATAGTCTCTACGCTTTGTCACATCTGGATAATTTTCTTTGATAAACTTTAAAGTGATATTGCTTTCAAAAGAGTGATTGAAGTAAGATTTGAATTCAATCCCGCTTCGTTTGCAGAGGTCATAGCATACCTGACTGTCTTTCCCTCCTGACATACCCAACGCAATTTCAAAGTTCATAGCTTTAGCGATTTTTGAGAACTTCTGTATTCTCTCTATTGCCGTTTGCTCTATTTCTTCTGCAAATAAGTTCATTATATAAGTTTTTTATGTTTTAATCTTTTGATTGCGTCTTTCCTTGAATAAGCCATTATTTTGAACCCTTTTACATTAAATTCTCTCTCTTCTCTGTGAGGGGTTCTTATTTTCTGAATGTCAGAAAATTTCATAGCGCATTTTGGCACATTAAGCATAAATAAATTTTTCATACAAGTCATCTTTTAAATTCTGGCAAAACTCCAAGATATAAATATTGATGGGTAGGTGTTATACACATTGTCATGTAAAAAAATACTCCATTTTCACTTCTGATAGGTTCTAATTTATTTTGTCTTTCCGTGTTTAATCGTGACATGTGGAATATTTTACAATGTTTTAAAAACCTCTTTATAAAATGATAGTTTATCTTTTACTATATCAATTAATACCGGTTTTAAGATGTCAAAATCTAATGAGATTTGTCTAAACGGTTTATCTATGTAAAATTTGCAGCTTGAAAATCCTTCTTTACTAAGTGCATATTCCAACTTTTCAAGTTCGATAATGATTTTATCTACTTCTTTTAAATCTTTAAATCTTTTTCTGTCCATATATTTAGTTTTTAGTTTCTATAATTACATATTCATCATCTCCGCAATCTTCAGGGAACATCCCGAATTTTGGGAAATCTTCTGGATAGGCTAACCGACAAAGTGGGCAAGAAAATGCATAACATGCACCTTGGAACTTCACTCCGCATAGGTCTATATATTCTGAAAAAAGTAACCGTCTCGCTTTTTTAATAAACTTCTTTGAAAGTCTCCTATTACACTTTATATTCCTTTTTGTAAGCCCTTTTGCAACTATTAATTCTGCATCAGAAAGATTAATTTGTTTCCCATTATAGATATATACGCCATCATAACAACGAGGATGATTGCACCCATATCCATTGTTTACAATGGTATCAGATGTGAAATATCCACATCTACTACTCAAAGTATTTATATCTATAAGTTGTTCTTTATTGAATACTTCACTTATTGGCATATTTTTCAAATAAATTATCTATTTCTAAATTTACTCTATCTGCAAATTCCCCAAATGATTCTGAAAATTCATCATCATTCAAATCATCTACAATTTTAACTACTCTTTCCGCGTAAAAGCGAGCTTTTGATAAGTCTTTCATTAATACCAAATTAGAAGATGAATCTACTTGTTGTATTATGTTCGTAAGCTCAATTGCAGCCTGAGAAAGCAAATCAGCGAAAAGAGGAATTTTGTTGCATATATACACGGCTTTTTCTTTCTGTTCCTTTGTCATTTCCCCGAATAAATCTTTAACCGGTATTAATTCGTATTGATTCAACTTATCAAGTTGTGTTTTTATTTGAGTTACTTTTACATAGTCCTTTTTTTGTAACGCCTTATTCATCTTTTCAAGTAAAATATCTTTCTCGCTTTTCATCTCATTTAGTTTTTAGTGTGTAATAATCAGTTAATAATTTCCTGCAAGCATTGTACACAATTACAGCTTCTTTTGTAGTGTTGTTAGCCATTATCAGCTTTTGTATTTCGTTTTTATTTTCGTTTTCTACTGCTATTGTAGCTTCTGAAACATATCTTAAATAAGTCTCCGCCCTTACTTTGTTTTTGCTTATCAGATACTTAACCACTGGCAAACATGGTAACCCAATAGGCAATCTTTTTGTTTGTTTGAATTCATTGAAAGCATTCCTTTCAAAATCCGACAGCTGTTCAATTGAAAAATCTTTGGAATGTACTTCCAATTGTTTTACATTCCCATATTTTTCTATTATCGCTTGTGAACGATTTACGTGCGATTTAAAGGCTTTTAAAAATTGGATGATAGTTTGTACCGACATACGATAAAAAACCCCAAATTCGCCAGATAAGCCATAAATTATCGCTATGTCGCACTCCTTTATGGTTAGCGCTTTGCATTCAGCCTCTAAAAATGTTGCGACATCTTTTGTTGTGACCTCTATTAATTCGTCCGTTGTTTCTTGATTTATCCTTAAAAAAGCCTTTTTTACTATGTCCATAGAAAACAAAAACAGTTCGTTTTTATTTAATTCGCTTATTTTCGGGTAATTTTGAGCTTCTTTTATTTGCTGTATGTCCATGATATAACCTCCTATTTTTCGTCTTTTTTGTTAAACATCATTCCAAATAATGAATCGTCTTTCCCCTCTTGTATATCCTGCATAATTTTAAAAGCGACTCTTTGCGTTTGTTCTTCCATTGTCTCCTTTTTTGCAAATCCGCGCGCCCCCCCTGCTAAATTTTTCGGATAAAAAACGCGATTCGTTTGAATTTTAAGAGCTTTTGCCAATGTTGTTTTCCAGTTTATTTTTTTTGTTTTTGTTTTTTTCTTGTTTTCCCAACCTTCAGTAGTACCCCAAAAGTTTTCGATAGCGCATTCAATTGTTTTTATTATGTTCAATTCAGGGGGGTTGAATTCTTTTTGTTTTTCCATCCATTCCGCGTCGCATAGTATTTTATCTACTTCCTCTCTTAATTCAGACAAATAGACATTAAAATCTTTCCTCCAGTCTTTCTCTTTTCCCTCTTCTTTTTTAGAGATAGAAAATATATCGTTATTAGATGTAGAATTATATTTAGATATATTTTTTATCTCTTTTTTCTCTATAATGTTATTCTGTTTATTATCTGTAGAATTATCTGTAAGAATAATATTATTATCTACATTTACATCTACATTTACATTAACAGCTTCTTTTGCTTCCTTTTGCTTAGCAAAACAAGCATTTGCTTCTTTTGCTTCCTTTTGCTTAGCAAAACAAGCATTTGCTTCTTTTGCTTCCTTTTGCTTAGTTTGATTAATTAATTTAAAACCCACTGGGTTATTTGGGGTTTCTGAAAAACCCACTGGGTTATTTGGGGTTTCTGAAAAACCCACTGGATTATTTGGGGTTTCTGAAAAACCCACTGGGTTATTTTTTTTTGAATACATCCCCCCCTTTTTCCCAGCTTCGCGCCTTTTCTCTTTTATACTTTCCCACTTTTCTAAGTCTCGTTCTATGTCTGACTTTATGAACTCGAAGCAAATATTTACGCCTCCGTCGTTTATAAAAACGGGTTCACCAGCGACATAATCAAAAATCGCATTTAATAGCTCTGCTTTTTGTGAATCATTCAGCAAATTTATTGCACTCCTCCACGACAAATAAAAAACAAATGATTTTTTAGGTTCCATGATGTAGATAATATAAAAAAAGAGGTTCATTTTAGCTGCTACCCTAAAACAAACCTCTTTACGGTAATATACCGTGAATATCTTCTTGTTGGTAGCAGTCAACACCACAAATATACGATTATTTTTTTAATTTCTTTATTCTTTTAAGCCTTTTTCTTGCCAAATCATATTTAGTTACCTCTTTATCTATCTTTTTTAATTTTTCTAATTTCCGTATGTTGTTTTCATTGTTTGCCATAGAAAATCCAAATATTAATATTGATGTTGCCGGAAATAACCTATAAAATTTCTTGCAAAACTCTACGCCTATATATGGGACTATATATATACCTAAGAGTAGAACAGCGAAATATAACAATATTAAAACGACTAAATAAATAATTATTTTTGTTAGTATCATAATTTTAAGATTTTAAGTGATTTACCCTTTGACTCTTTTTTAACTGCTTCATATATTACCGGAAATTCCGATTTCAGTTTTTCTGTATCTACTGTGTTTCTTGTATAGTCTCTTATCGTTGCGACACTTACTCCTTCGCATACTATTTCATTACAATTGTCAAAAAGTAATGCTATTTTGTTTTCTAAATCTTCTTTTTCTTTTTCGAGTGTTTTTATTTTGTTTTTTACTTCGTTATAATCCTTGATTAATTCCATGTATTCAGGAGAAATGTTTAAAGATATTGTTTCAGAGGTATTTGTAATATTAAAAATATCCTCTTTGTTAATTGGAGCGGGCGGAATTCCTTTAAGTATGTGGTTCTCTGTGAATTCTTTGGCCCCATTTAAAAGATACTCAAATAAATCTTTGTCAAAATCAAACATTCTCCATTTCAGTTGCTTTTGTCCATCATATACGACTAACATTCCAGCATCATATTCCCCAACCCCCATGTTCCAAACTAATTGCATATACCACGAATTAGGGAAAGTTTTGGGGTCATTTAAATCTACAGTACGTAATGTGTCCTTTATTTCGACGACAATACGGTTTTTCCTTCGAAATTTAAACAATTCCCTATCAGGAGAAGCAATTATATATTCTGGGTAATTATCGTTGCTTAAAACGAAGAATTTCCCGCTTTCTTTTATTATCTTTTCCGTCGATTCACTTTCAAAAAGTGAAGCAATTGCGTTTTCCATTGCTTGCCCTCTTTCTGTGTTATAATTAATTGCGTTTTCCATTGCTTGCCCGTTTTTGTATTCATTAAACCAGTCTAACGGTGTTTTGTATTCATCATAACCCAAGATAGAGGCTATATCATGTCCCCCAATGAAATAACTACTTTTGCGGTAATTTAACCACTCATCAAAATTTTTGAACACTTTTCTATTTATCATATTGCCAGAATTTAACGTTTGAATAATAATATACATTCCCGTCTGTTCCGAAAACAAAAGGTATGCTTTCAGGGTGGAACACCCCTATTTTAACATCTCCGTTTTCTAAAATGATTTTTATTCTTTCATGTGAAGGCGGGGAAATCCTAGAATTCGTCCATTTCATCGAAAAATTTAACCCTTTCCCTTTACTCATTTGTCCCGTCTAAATATTCTAAATCTGTTAAATTTTCGTTCGTTGGTGTCGAACAATCATATTTTATTGCGTTTTCTATGCTTTCAGTTTTCGGCCCGTATAAATTAAGTAGGCTTTTTGCAACCGTTTTATTTGCCATCATCTCAAAATCTGTTACCCATAATCCGTTTTTGTTTCTATATGATTGAGAATACCTTTGTGCATGTGCTTTTATTTCCTCAACAGTCATATATTTAAAATATTCACCGCCTGAAAGGTATTTTATGTAGGCGACATTACCAATATAAGCCCGCTTTTTTCTCTCTATATAGCCGTTATAGTCATACGTTTTCAATATTATTTCCCCTTTGAACGGGTCTATACCTTCAATGTCACCCTCGCGAACCTCTGAGACATTTATACGCTCTAATTTTTGCGTCCTATTAGCTAATTCAATGAATCCACGATACATTATTTGTGCTTGTGCGTTGTCCTTGTAAGGGACGATGCACGATTGCCCAAGAGCGGGAACTAATGACAATCCAGTAGTTGCAATAGCTAACCCACATAAAATTACGCTGTTAGGGTTGCAAAATTTCAATTTAGAGTTGTAAGACGCTTGTAAAATGTTTTCTACAAATGCTCTACCCTTCGATTCCCCTAAAATTTGGCAAAAACGCTCTAAATTATTGGAATTAAGGGCTAATTTCTTTATGTCTTTGTAGTAGTTCACTGTCTGTACAATCGCTACGTTGTTTTTTATTTGTTTGTTTATGTCCATAATTATTTAATTAAATACAACAATACTATCATTTAAAAATACCTCCACAGTATCGGGGTAATTAGTAATATCTTTTGTTTTTTGTTCTTCTAATATTTGGGTGTCCAACATACCACCAATCAGAATTAACAGAAATAATATAAGCCCGCAAATTGCGTTTACTTTGTCTTTTTTAGTTGTCATAATAATATCCTTTTGAATAAATGTTATACCCGTCTTTAATATTTATGAAATCATTTATCATTTTTAATGCAATATCCTTTGCCTCTTTTTCGTCTCCTACATATTTGGGCGAGAATTCCCACGTTTTTATGTAGCCTTTAATATCTACAGCTATTCCATTATCAATTGTAATTTCTGAATAAAAATTACACAATTTGTCAAGGATTATTATTTCATCATTCACTATACATACTTCGTCGGTTCCTACTTCCATATTGAAGTAATTAAAAATGAAGTAGGATGCTATTTGCCTATAAAGCAATTCTATGTTAATCAGTCCTATCATTTTATTATGTTATTTAATGATTTACACCCTATTATTGCGTTTTTTATCTCATCTACTTTTTTATCGTAGCCTCTTCCTCCTGAATTAGCATGAATGTATTCAATTATTTTATCATCTTTTTTTACTAATAATGTTATTGAAGGGTATATGTATAACTCATTCGCAAATATTTTTAAAGTATTATTTATTTCAAAATTGAAATAATATTTGTCACTTTCTGAAGCATCCGGCAACATCTCTAATATTTCCTTTGCATCTTTAAGAATATCTTTTTTTTTCATATTATATCAAATTTAAATATTACGTCTTGACCCGCATATGAATAATCCTTTATCTCGAAAGGGAACATTTCCCCTTTTATTCCTTCAGCCGTGAAACATGTATAGGTATGTCCAACTTTTTCGTAAAAATCGTTGAAATAACATTTTTTTGATAATAAAAACGGATGATAAGTACCTATGTTTAACTCATATTCACAAAATATGAAGTTCAATATTTCTTTTTCAATAGATGCACTTAACCGTATTTTCCGACCTTTTAAATGTCCTACTTTATTAGGATTAATATGAGTTAACCGTATGTCTGTCAAGTCTACAAAAAAATCTGAATCTTTTTCCCCGTTTTTAATTATGTCCCTTTTTACAAAAACGATATCATCTCCTTTTTTAGATACATCTATTATTTTGTACTTACCCGTTTGTTTGTTCTTACATGCAATAATACGACAAACATTCCCTTTGATTAAATCAACATCATTTAAAAAACCAACTATTTTGTAAATGTCACCTTTATATTTAAATGATGAAAACAAATCATTTAGTTCTTTTATTTTTATTTTCTGTATCATATCTATTTCCTTTTTTTCACTAATTTATTTTCAAATGATAATTATTTTTACTTTTATTTAGAAGTTCCAATAAATTAAATATTCTCCGCCCCTTGGTCCTATGTGTGTGTGCTCAAGTCTATTTCTTTTCTTATTCCAATACAATTCGCCTTGTACCCAATACTTTTTACCGTTTACTTCGTATTCAAAGTAATTATTATCCCTATAAGTGCCTTTTATTGTCTTCATAGCTGTATTTTTTTATTATCTGAATATGTGTCCATCTATCTCAAAATAATCACACATCAAGTCTCTTTCGTATAAACCGAAATCAATATAATATCTTAAATTTTTAGGAAAATTTGGGTATTCCACATCAAACATTTCTGGCAATCTGTCACTCAATTGTAGCTCTTGGGGAATATCTTCGAATTCTACTATTTTATAGTAATCCGCTCCGGTCTCCTTTAATAATTCTTCCATTTCGTGTTCGAAATCTGAAGAGCAAAAGTAGGATACTACGTCAAACCATTCGCTTTTTACTACTTCGTTTGTCTCATTTTTGAGGAATTCTACCCGAATTCGTGCGTTTTCTATGTCTATTCTTTCCATATTGATAATGTTTTTAACGTTTAATATATTGTGCAGGGCTTTCGCCCTGCTGGTTAACTTTAATAAATGCGTCCGGATGAACCGTATACGCCTCCGTTATAAATCCTTGAAAGTTTCCCGAAATACCCGTATTTCCTATAATTTACGGTATCCGCCTTGAATAATTTCATTGCTTCTGCTTTGTTGCTTGCATAATATCTCACATCTGTTAATCGTCCCATACAATCGTATATTGCATACGTATTAACTTGTTTCTTTGATTCTGATGTTTTCATAATGGTAGTGTTTTGTGTTATTATTATTTCGTTTTCTGTATTACAAATATACAAAACATTTTGAAATCTCACAACATTTTTCTCGGAAAAATGTATTATATCTCATATGTTTTAACAATTAATTAACATATCGAGTTCCCCCGTTTATTTCCTGTGTGTCTCTCATTCAATTGTCGTATTCCTTATTCCCTCCATGTAAAAACACTTGTTTTCGTCTCTATATTCTTATTTCCTTATCTTGTTAACTTATCTTGTGGTATTCATTAGAAAAAAAATAAAGGAAATAACTACATGCAGAGACTATATATTATATATATTATTACTATATATGAATTGTATATATATACATAAAGGATATACATTCATAACGTGCGTGTGTGCACGCGCGCAGTTCTGCGAGCTAAGGCAATGAAACACAAAGCGTTACAGAGGCGAAAATGTTAATATTGCATTTTGAATTAAGTTAAAACAATACGGAAGTGTTAACACTGTGTTTCACATGAAACAGAGGAGGAGGGCGGCTCACGTGAATAACAGAGACAGAATACATTTGCGGGTGTTCACTGTCTCGAGGGAAGCATAGCCAGTCAGGGATGGGGAAGGGAAGAATCGTTTCGGGTGTGGGGTCTCATTTGTGATTAGTGTTTCATGTGTGATTGTCTTGGTTGACTCCGAAGCGAGGGGCGCAGCCCCGAGCGAGGTTATTATCTCCTTTGTTTTGTTTTTGGGTCAGGGGTAAACAGGGGGTGGGGGTCGGGCTTTATTAATGAATTTGAAAATTCGGCTAAAGGTATTATATTTGTAAAAAAGTGATATGGGCACAGCGATAGACATAATCAAGAGCAAGGAAGCACGGGAATTACGCAGGGAAGAGCTAGAGACTCGTGGAGAATTAAAGAAGTACGAAGTAGACACGAAGGTACGGGAAGAGTTCAGTACGACATTTGGGAAGACGGTAGCGTTTTTAGACATGATAGGGGTACGGGAGAAGTTGGAGGAGATATTAGGTGATATAGAGGTAGCGGACAGTCCTGCAACGATAAGCAAGTTAAAGGGGAAGTTAGATGTAATCATGAAGTACGTAAATGTGTTTAAGGCAGCGAGTGACAGCATCAACCGGACGGAGAAGACGATAATCAAGGAGCGAGAAGTATCGGAAGAAGGAGAAAATAGTGTAGGGATAGGGAATATAGAAGTAATAGAGAAGATAGACTATGATACTATTGCCGGAGCGGTTAAACGATAAGCAGATAGAGTTATACAATTTGTTGAATGAGGACAGATATGTAGAATATTTGTTTTACGGTTCGAGCAGGGCTGGTAAGACATTTTTGATATTTGCATGGTTTGTGACGCAGTGTATAAGATACGGGGCGAATTGTTTGATAATCCGGAATACGTTCACTTCGTTAAACAATGGTATGTTGATGCAGACGGTACCGGCGGTATTGAATTCTATTTCGAGGCGTTGGGGGTACAGTGATTACAAGAAAGTGATGATAGGCGGGGAGAGGTTTGCGAGATATGTAAACAAGGATGACAGTTTGGTGTTCTACAATGGTTCGTACATTAAGTTTGGGAGTTTGCGAGGGAGTTCGGACAGTGAGTCGAAATATGATTCGATATTAAGTACGGAGTGGGGGCATATATTTTTGGATGAGATAAGTGAGATAAGTTGGCAGCCGGTAAGTAAGTTATTGACTCGGTTGGCGCAGAAGTTGCCGGTAAAGAACAAGATGTTGTATGCGTTGAATCCGTGCAGTAAGAATCATTGGAGTTACAAGAGGTTTTTTTTGCAGGAGGACTACGATACTGGATTGAAGTTAGACCCAGCCATACAGGCGATGTTATACAAGAAGCATTTCAGTGTAGAGGACAACAAGGAGAACGTATCGGCAAGTTATATGCTTACTATGAAGAGTTTGTCGAAGATAGACAAGCGAAGGTTTTTGGACGGGGAGTATTACGATGAGATGGAAGGCGAGATATTCCACCATATACCTTGGGGAACGATGCCGGAAGAAGACGCGTTTGTGAAGTACATTATATACGTAGACCCTTCAGCCAAGGAGAGCACGAAGAACGATTACAAGGCATGTGTATTGTTGGGGTTGACGAAAGACAAGATATGGTTGGTGGACGTTTATGCTGTTCAGGGAAGCACTTATGAGATGTTGGAAGGCATATATACCTTATACGTAAAATGTCCGATAACGCCACGTTTATACATTGAAAAAAAGCAAGTTCCGTTGGATTTCAACAAAACATTGCTTAACTTTCAGGCGCAAAAGGGGTGGATATGTCCGATAGAGTGGGACACGCGTAATCACGGCAACAAGTTTTACAACATTGAGTCCACTTTAGACCCTTTGTTCAAGAATGGGGGTATAATGTTCAACGACAAGATGAAGAACACTCCTATGGGAGAGATTACGGTGCAGCAGTTTTTGGAGTTTTCGAGGAAAGAGAGTCCGTTAAAGAAAGACGACATACCGGATGCAGTAGCCAAAGGAGTTTCGTTAATGGGGAGGAATCTGAAGATAGTTAATCCGGCCCAGAAGAAGACGAAAATGTTTATAGCGATAGGAGGTAAATTAAAGTCCTTATAATATGATAGAGATAAAAGATTTATACCAGTGGATTCAGCCCAATACATGTGATGAGATAATAGGCATGAATCCGACGGCATTGGAAGACGCCTATGTATCCGCTATAGGCTATTTGGCTGGGGAGATAGGGAATATATACGATTTGGAGGAAATGTTGCCGGTAATGAAGGATGTCCATCCTGATTTGTTCTTTATGGTAAAGGTATTGACAGCTTCTGCATTCATGGGTTCCACTTTTGCGTGGAGCACGGTATTTACGAACCAGTACAATAGCGTAATGTCCACTATACACAGAATGAAGTCTGGGACTTCCCGCATGACAGGGGCTGTAAACAAGCCGGAGCCTAACGCGATAGGTAAAATAGTAACGAACATAAATGATTATATAGGCTAATATGACAATCTGGAATACACCCCAAATAGACCCTTATTACATTCCCAAGTCTGTAGGGACTGGAGTAGTTAAGTCAAAATATCTTATTAACTATTATGACACTCCGTATACAGCGAAATACTGGAGGGATGCGATAGACAGGGCTATAAATTACAGTGATTTGTACTACTATGGCGTTTTGCAGTCGTGGGCTATACAGTCGAGTCCTTTTTTGGTGTCCTTATTGGACAAGAGATATGTTCCTGCCCAAAAGAACTTCTATGCTTTGGCGAAATACGGGGAAATGAGCAGGATAGACGACAAATTTTCCAAATATTTTACGCAGACCAACATTTTCAAGCAGCTTGTTTGCCGTGCTCCGTTGAACGCGAAGATTCGCGGGGTAGCAGGCAAGCAGATAGACATAGAAAAGGACATTGTAACGGATTTTCCTATGCGGAATATAGACATGTTCAACAGGGCGATACGTTATATGACCTTTGATATCCAGAGTGTGGCTAAATTTGACGATTATGACAACATGTTTTATTTCGAGGCTTCTCCTGAAGAAGACTATAAATTAGGTCTGATGCAGGAGGTTACACGGGCTATAATCGAGATAGTGAATTCTTATCGCAATTGGGGCATTCTGACGGGGCGTTATTCCTATCCTCGCTATACGATAGGGTATCAGGCGCAGAACGAAGAAGCCCAACAGATAGCCGTCGAATATGCCGGTCTCATCAATGACCCCACTGCAACTCCGGTAGTTCCCTTTGAAGTGAACGAATTATCCACTAACAAGGAAAGAAAATACCAAGTGGAGATAAATTCTGTCAATACGGAAGCCCCAAGCGAAGCGTTCAGGGCGCATAAGGAATTGGTAGACAAATGGGAAAGCGAGCTTATGCAGCTGATAACCGGAAGTACGTTAATCGGGAATACCGAAAAGAACACGAATTCCGAGCAATTGGCGGAAATTCACATGCAATTGTACAAGAATATCCTTGACGAAGACAACAAGGACATTTTAAGGGTGACGAATACCCAGACCATGCCGAAATTGGCGAGATTGGTCAAAAACAAGGATTTGACCGATTATCAGGTAGTAATTATCCCTGACAAGAGCATTTCGGTGAAGCATTTTATCAAGATTACGGACACATTGAGCAAGCAAGGATTGAGGATTTCCGAACAATTCCTGCAAAAAGTGGGGTTGGATGAAGGGGATATCGACAAAAAAGTCACCAACAAGTCATGGATTACCAACACAGTAGACAAGATAAAGAGCATTTTTACCCCTAAAAGCAAGAAAGATGGCGGATACGATGCAGGATATGATAAACAAGCTCAAGAGTCTTAGGAATTGTGTAAGGGACGAAATGCCCAAGGCGATATCGGAAAGCATGCTCAAGGAAACGAAGCAGAATTTCCAGAAAGAGGCATATACTAACGACGGAGGGGCACAGAAATGGAAAGAGCGTATGTATGACGTGCACAATACGCCTATCGGTGTAAAGTTGCCTTATCCCAAACTAAGGAGGACAGGGAGATTATACAATTCTATCAAGAAAATAACCGATGTCCCGTACACGGCAGGGTTAAAAACCAGCGTTCCGTACGCACAATTGCAGAATGAAGGAGGAAAGTCTCCTAAAAGATGGGTTCAGCCTGCCTATAAAATATACAGGAAACCCCCTCAAATACCAGCCCGCCAATTCATGGGAGTAGGAGCGAGGACTTATAGGCTCGCACATAGGGCGATTTTGACGGTTTGGAACAAAAATTTCAATAAATAATTGATTGATAATAAAAAACTTCATATTTTAGCGAAAAATAGGGCATATGATAGGGTTATTAACTAAGAAATTGATTGATTTTTTCAGGCAAACGGATATTGTCACTGAAAATCATATACCCGTTTTAACCTCTAATGTCTCTGACGGAAGGACGGTTGTAAATACCACATTGCCGGCTATTGTCATAACCGTAGATTCCGCTCCAAACAATATGGTATATATTGGAGGATTGATAAGAGACAACATAAATATTGACGTGGTTGTAATGGACAGGCTTGTAAATTACACTCTTTCAGGAGAGACAGATATTTATGAATGGAGGCGTAATCTTGCCTATAAGCTAAGGACTGAACTTTTCACGGAGCGGGCATCCCAATTTTTCAAGGATATACTTCAAGGGAACAATTTCCTGCCTATGTATAGGGGAATGAATAACTTTATCAAAATAGGCTATAAAGAAGATACGGAAGAAGATATAGAATGCTGGCGGATGAAATTCGAGTGCGTCATGGTGGACAATTCTACCATAGACATAACATATATAAAAGCCAAATCAGGCTCTGTGCAGCTTATAGACAAGCAGATAAATCCCGTCACCCCTATACATCCCCATTATGGGATAGAAGAGATGATGTGGAAGTATGGCTATGGGCAGTATATCCCTGATTTGTTAGATATGATTGTCAAGAGCGGGCAGATAACCGACCAGTATAAGGAGAAAGGTTCTGGGAATATCCCCTCCAGCATATCAAAAGATGTATTGTTTTTGCCCGAAAATTTCCCTGCAAAAACATCTTATCGAGACTTATATGGGATATTAAATATGAAATATGTTCCATATAATAATGCTATGAATACATTCTACAATAATGTATGTGTAAGGGAGATGAATGTAGATACATCTTCATGGTCAAGTTTAAATAATGCTTTCAGAGCTTGTTATTTCCTGACTAAAATAAATGAAGGGAATATAGTAGATTGTTCAGGTATGGCTAAATATGGGAATTTTTTAAATACTTTTTATGGGTGTTCATCTTTAGAAGAAGTAAGCCTTATAAACATTCCTGAAAGGACTCTAGATTGTAGTAGTATATTTTCTTTAGCTCCTAATATTATTCCTGATAAAATGAAGAAAATTACATTTTCCCCTAAAGTAAAGGTTTCTCGGATAGTATTAGGATTTAATGGGAGAAATTCATTGCAAACAATTGTCGGGGAATTAGATTTTTCAGAATGTGAACCAAACCAACAACAGAATTCCTTTAATGGATGTACTTCTCTTATAGAAGTCCGATTTACACCTGAAAGCATAAAACAAAATTTGGCTTTTACACAATCATCTCAATTAAGTGATGAATCCATACAAAGCATACTCGACGGATTGGCAACTGTTTCATCAACACAAACATTAGCCTTGAATTCGGCAGTATATGCAAAATTGACGGAAGAACAAAAACAGTCGGCAACAGATAAAGGTTGGACAATAACTGGTTAATTATGACAGAGTTAAAAGCAAGAAAAGGTTATGTATATACCGACAAAAACAAAACATTTTTTGCCGATACTATTGTATTAGGGAAATATGACAAGAAAGAGAATTATCGGCAAATGAAAATAGAAGGTAATGAAGAACTAATAGAAAATTATAAAAATGGTAAGGCAAGTATTATCGGATGAATCCCTAAACGATAGAGGATTTAGGGTAATGAATAAGTCTATAAAGTGGGACAGATATTTAAAAAATCCCGTTCTTGTAGAACAACATATGTCATGGGAACCGCCTATCGGCAGGATAGATGATATAAAACTCGAAAATGACGCATGGACAGGGGTTTTGGTATTCGCTTCTACCGAAAAAGGCAAGATGTATGAGAAATTATACAATGAAGGCTGTATAAGAGCCGTATCTATTGGCGGGAATGCAGTAATAGTAGAGAATGAGAGGGGAGAGAAAAAAACAAAGTCTTTTGATGTTTTTGAAGTCTCTTTAGTTACTATTCCTTCAAATGCTAATGCAGTAAAACATGAATTGGGTCATATCCCAGTGGAATATAAATTATATTGTGATAAAAAGGAATTTATTACTTTAAGTTCTAATTTTGAAGAATTAAATAATATGGAAGAAGAAAAAGAAAAAAAGGAAGAATTGGAGGCTAAGCCCGAAGTTCAAGAAGTCCAAGAGCCAGAAGCTCCAAAAGAAGAGCTTAAGGCTGAGGAAACAAAAAACACAGTCCTCTCGGCTTTGAAAGATTTGTTAGGTCTGAATTCAAAGAAGAAATTAGAAGATGATGATGAAGATGAAAAAGAAGAAGACAAAGACATTAAAGAAGACGAAGAAGAGGACAAGAAGGAAGTAGAGGACACCAAAGCTAAAGACGAAAAGGAAAAATTGGAGTCTGAGGATTTGAAAAAGAAATTGCCTGGAAAAGTAGCGGAAAGATTGCAGGCAAACCCTGAAGCAAGAATTTTTAAAGAAAATACACAACAACCTAAAATTATGACAGAATACAAGACTTTACATTCTTATCTTTCTTCTCAGGAAGGGAAGGATAAGATGGGTATGATGGCATTAGGATCTGACTTGAAATATGCTCATGAGCACAAGCCTATCCCAGTTCATGACTTGCTGGATTCTTACAAAGAATTGGCGTCTATTTTGAAAAACGACCGTGACTTTATGAGCTCTTTCGGTCAGTTCAATTTATGTTTTGAGAGCAAAGCTCCTATGCCTACCGGACAATTTCTCGATACTGTTCTTGCAGCAGGAGATAATACCTATAATTCCCTAAGTACTCCTGATTTGGTGGCTGTACAATGGTTGGCAATGTATTATAGAATGCTTTTCCCTATTAATACATTTGCAGACAGAATCCCGCGTATCAGTTCGGATTCGGCAGGTACTATTCATCCTGAAATAAACATGAAGCCTAACGTTTATTTTGATACACTTGTTCCGAAAAACAAAGCAGAAGAATATTTGTATGATGACAATGCAATTGCTATTCCTACTTACGCATTCTCTCTAAATGCTATTGCTTGGCAGCCAGGCGATGACAACTTATTGAGATACGATAAGAGAGGCACAGGTATGTCTGAAGCCTTAAGAGTAGTAGCGAATGCTCAACACAATTATATTATTCAGGTTCTGGCGAATTCAGTAAAAGAAGGTACATTTGTTCCAATGACAGGTGCAAATTCTTTTGCATCAGCCGGAATGTTCCCAGCAAATGCTGCAGCTGCAGGAAATTTGAAAGAATTCACAGTAGCTGACTTGTTAATCCTTCGTATGAAGTTTATTCAGGCTAATTTCAATCTCGATATTGAACGTCCGGAGATAGTAATGGATGCTATTTATGCAAACCAGCTACAATCTAATGATACTTTTGTTAATGCGTTGAACTTGCCGACTGAGAATATCGGTCCAATGCAGATGATGGCATATGGTATGAACATTACACAACGTTCTATATGTGGAGTATATGATACAGCTACAAATAAAGTAGTAGACCCGAAATTATATGGTGTACCTTTGACTACCCATAAAATACCAAGTTCTTATACTCCTCCGTCATTAGCAGCTACTGCATATGGATGTATTATAGGTTTCTTGCCTTCTCAATTCCTTATTGGCATAGGTCGTACAAATGTATTCGTAAAACAAGAACCTACCCTTTGGGCATGGGAAATGTCTATGGATACTCGTATGGGAGCCGGTGCAGCTCGTAAAGACGGAGTAGGAATCTATGGCGTAGCTCCAACGGTAGCAGGTGCATAATATAAAATAATAAGCAGGGGGCAAAATCCCCTGCTTGACTTACCAACACACAAAATAAACAATAAACAATATGGAACTTACTAATTATCAAGAGTCTTTCTTTCAATATTTATATGCTTTAGTAAAAGAACACAAAATAGCATATGTATGTGAAAACGGAAAAGTGTTTTTAGCTATTCAGGATGCTAAGCATGAAGAATACGATTACATGGAAAGAAAGCATTATAAATTGTTATGGGCAGAAGTAAATATAGATAATGTACCTTTAAATAATGAAGAATTGAAAACGTTGCTCGAAGGATTCAAGCCAGAAGAACAGCCGAAAGAAGGAATCATAAAAAAGAGTACATTAAATGTAGATGAATCTGTTATTAACGAATTTAACGCGTTGAAAGAAGCTCGAAAAAATTCTGAAAAGAAAACAAAAGGTAGACCACCTAAAGAACAATAATTATGGCAACAACAGGAATACATATTTCATTAAAAGATACGTCTATTGGGAGTAACCAAGTAGACGAATCTATTTCTTGTTTGGTTGTTGATGTGGCAGGTGCGGAATCTAATTTGCCTGAAGACTTAGAGTTAAACACCCCTTATATGATAACTTCGTTATCAGCAGCAGAGGGGTTAGGTATAACTTCAGAATGGGCGGAAGGTAACGGAGCGAAGACTATGCTATACCAACACATCAGCGAGTTTTACGGTGCAGCTTCAGCAGGGACTAAGTTATGGATTGTCCTCGTTCAAACGACGGCAAGCATAAACTTCTCTACTGCAAGTTTCTATACAGCATTACAGCCGGTAATATTCAAGACTATCTCAGGGAGTTATAAGAACAGACCTCGTGCAATAGGATTCTGCCAATCTAAAGGGACATTGCCCGCTCCTGAATATGGTGAAGGCGTGAACAATGAGACAGACCAAGAAGCACTCAATCAGATACAGACATTCTTGACTAACATGTTTGAATTGGGCATCAGAATGGTTGGTGTATTTGACGGAGCGTATATCAAGCAGGGGACTTTCAGCAGCGCAACAGAGATAGCGAAACTTATGGATTGCTCGGCTATGAGTTATCCGAGTGTAGCATATTGTGTTACCGGTTCTTCTCCTAACGGATTGTCTTCTGTAGGGCGTGTATTGGGAGTAAGAGCCAGCCGGAGTATAGCTGCATCTATCGGGAATGTAGCTTTGGGCTCTGTAGCTACGGAAGAATATTTTACGGATAGTGATTTGGCTTCTGTATCCAGCAATCCAAAAACTGGGACACCCGTAAACGGATATGACGTCACTCTCGCGAATCTGGTAGCCCCATTAGGATATATATTTACCCGTAACAGGTTAGGTATAGAGGGGTTATATTACAACGACGGGGCGACATGCAACGCCACTACTATGGCATTAAACAAGATAGAAAGAGTTGCTGTCGGCAATGCAGTTTGCGATGATGCCCAACAGTTCCTTACCTATTATATCAACCAGAATATCCCTTGTGATTCTTCAGGTCAGATATTACAGGCTTTTAAGAGTTCAGCTATATCACAATTTACAGCCCAATATATCACTCCGAGAATAAACGCTGGGCAAGCTGGGGCGATAGATTTCGACTTCAAGGCTAAGGATGATAATTACATACAATCCGAAGCTTTGGAAGTGACTATAAGTATAGTACCGAACCCTGCAATGCGTGAAGCCTTTGTAACAACATTCTTTGTAACTTCAATTTCTTAAAATTATGGCAGACCAATCGGGACTAATAATATCAAGTGCTGACGTCCAAGTTTGGGTAAACTTAGGAAATGGAGCAATTATACAATTGTTCACAGCGCAGAATTTTTCGGGAAGTATAGAAAAGTCGGTAAATGAGATTTATGCAATAAGTTCTGAAACTCCTATTTCCGTAAAAGGTATAAACAAAGCCTATTCAGGTTCTTTTGTTATACAATCAGGAGAATGGAACAGGTTAATAAACAGTTATAACGGGATAGCAACTACGTTGAGACCGTCATTAACTGATATTCCTGAAGGGCTTACCGTTACTATCATGTTCAGCAACAGGGCGGATTTAACCCCGACTGATACGACTTTGACCTATACAGGAGCACAATTTAGCAATGATTCTTTCGAGGTCAATGCTAATGACCCTCAGACTTTAGTAACCTTGAATTTCAGGGCAACAGAACTTACAAGACAAGTTACACCAATAGCTATTTAATCAGATAGGGGATTATTCCCCTATCTCCTTTTCACATTTAAAACTATCAACACATGAGCACATTTAAAGTTTCAAATTTCACATTTATAGAAAAATTACCGGACAAAAAAGGTATATTTGAGGAAATAGAAGTAACAGAAGATGTAGAATTAAGACATGCAGAGCGTACACGTTTGGAAGATTCAATTTTCATTACTTCTTTGTTGGATAATTCGGATACGACGACAGAGAGAAAGATAAACGACGCAATAAAATACGTTAATATATTTGTCGTTGACAAGACTTTAGCAAAAAGGATTTCAAGTGACGGGATTGCATGTCTGTCTCTGTTCTCTTCAGAACAAGTACAGGAGGATTTGATAAATTTTATCAATCGGGCAGGGAAAACCCTAAATATGCAGATGCCCGAGCAGAAATAGAATATAAATTAACACAATATAGCAAGACAGACCCCCTTTTGATAAAAAAAGCTCTTGTTTCTCATTTTTTCCATATTCCGATTAATAAAATTACAAAATCATTAACTTTGGAAGAAATAGAAAAATACCATTGTCTTGCTTTATGGATAATGGATAACGTGAATTTCGCACCATTTAAAATTGACAAAAAGAAATAATCTATGCCTAATATCTATCAAATAGAGCTTAATCTAAAGGGAGACCTAAATGCCAAACTGGACGATGCTATAAAGAAAGCCCAGAACTTAAAAAGTATAACAAACAATATAGGCGGTAGGGGAGGTAGCTTTAATAATCCGGCAGGAGGGAGAAGATATAACCCTTATCCACATATCCCAGAAGAACGCATGAATTTATGGCGGAGGATGAATTATGCTGCATATCGTTCTCCGTTTGCGAATAATCGCTATTTACTAAGGAATATAGATAGATATTATCAGGCAAGACAAAGATTTTCAAATAATTTTATTGCAAATTCATTTACTTACTCAGGTTGGCAAAGGAATTTAGGGAACTTTGCTAACCTGATAGGTTCTGTAGGTAAAGCTGCATTACAGGCTATTCCGGCATTAAAATCTGTCATTGGGGTGTTAGGTGGAATTGTCGGGTTAAAAGCGGTGTCGATAGCCGGAGGCGGGTTGTTGTACCGTTGGGGTAGAAATAATCTCATGAGCGAACAAACCTCACAAGCGATATCAAATGTCTCGCAATATAACATGGCAAGATTAGCACAAGGGAGCGGATATAATGAGATGTTCCGTAATGCTACAGACATTGTTACGCAAACAGGAAGTTCCAGAGCCGGATTAGTATCTTTGATGAATACAATTACGGGATTAACTGTAGGAGATACAAAATTATCGTCAAGAGATGCCCAATGGTTCGGACAATTAGCAGCTAAGATTTCTGCTGTTTCAGGCAGAGATTTGCAGATAGTCGGGTTGAACTTACAACAATTACTTACTACTTGGCAAGGTATAGACATGAAAGAACTTTTCAAGTCAGTGCCTTTAATCGAGAAGTATGTTTTTGACCTTAGAGCGCAATCAAAGAATAAAGGAGAAGATATATATTCGTTTATTAGAGAAAATCCCCAAGCTCTAATAAAGGCATTTGAAAGATTTATAGGGCAATTTGAATTGCCGAGAGCGGGGGTATTGAAAGGTCGTGTTCAATTATCTGAAGAAAATTTAGAGGCTGATAAATTAGAGTATTTAGAAGACTTTTATGAAGATATAGCAAACACAAGTATACATATAAACGAATCATTATCTAAGCTGTACAAGACATTCGGTGAGGGGTATGATGGTTCAATATTTCAAAAGGCTATATCCGCTTTCGATTCCTTTATTTCTGGTATTATAGACGTAGGAAATAAAATAATAAACTGGATAAATGAACATCCTACTATTAGCTCTTTTATAGGAGGATTTGGGTCAGGCGCATTATTGGGTTCATCTGCTGGACCGATAGGGTCTGTTGTCGGTGGACTTGCATCAGGGACTACTGCTGCATTGTGGTCTAAGGTGCCAGAATATAATTTGACGAAAGAGCAAGCGATTAATAAGCTAAAAGGCACAATTCTTAGGACGAATTATTTATATAGAGAGCCTTCAGATGATAAATTATATAAGTCCGGTTATTTAACATCAGCTGTAAAAGATATAAAATTAAGTGCTGATGATATAGAAAACCTTTTCAATAATCTTAATAATTTAGGGACAAAGGAGGCAAAAGATTTAATAAAGAGATTAAGATATTATACCCCTGATTTGACAGCGTTATCACGGGCATTTGAATTAACTTCAAAAGAGTTTATTCCTGCTCCTACAGTATCTCCAGTTAAAGATGAGACGGGTCGTATGAAAGATTTATCAAAGGGAAGTAAATCTCTGATTATAAATTTCAACAAGTCCATAGTAGACATGGACAACCACATAAATACTACCGACCCGTCAACAATAATGAGGGAAATAGAGGATTATGTGACACAGGCAATAGCGAGAGGTCTAAATATAGCGTTTAACCAAGCAACACCGTTAACATGACAAAAGAGAATGATTATAAAACGAGTTCAGGGTCTGAATTACAAGATAAATTCAGAAATACCGTATCTATTCCACAAAACATAAGGGGAGAGCTTGCAAAAGCGGGGGATACGATAAGAGATGCGGAGCAAGCAGCAGCTACAGCATTAGCCCTTACGTTTTCTTCCGTAGGAATCGTAAAATCAGTGATACCGATATCATCTGAAGGAGGTTATATCAACGGGATAGGGAATAAGGTTAAGAGTTCATTGATAAACCAAAAAACCAGATATTCCGCTTCAAGCGCGAACGCGAAAGGCAATCTTATTTCCGTGACAAATGAGAATGACTATATTTTCAGGATAAGCGATTATTATTTGCCGTTATCTTACAGCTTATCTATAAACGCATCAAAAAATATTGTCAAAAGCCAATTGGTAGACGGGTCAGCGATATATGAAATGACTTCATACAACCCCGCGGAGATAATATTAAGAATAAAACTTGAAAGGAAGCCTATAACCGACAATGGGAGGTATGACCCTATGTCTTTCCGGCAGAATCAAGGCGCAATGGCTGGCGATATAGTCAAATTTGCGACAGTTATAAATGATTTGTATAAAAACAAATCGGTATTCGCCATATATAATAATTTCACAAATAAAGAGGTAGGGATACAGTTCGTCGTATTGGCGAGATATGCCATAGACCCACAAGAAGGGTCTACAGTTACCAATATTACCCTTAATTTGCTTGAGGTAGATTTAACGCGTCAAACATTATTTGTAGAAAAACAATGAAATGTTATTGTAATTTTTTCAGGTGTGGTAATGAAGTCTGGATAGAAGGGAAAAAGATATTGAACTTTGTTTCTTTCGTATCCGAAAACACCGTTATGAAGCTGGCGGAAACAGCGGAAATAACGTTGCCTTTTTATTCTATTGCCTATTTGAAAGGAGATGAAATAATTACTGGTTCTAAAATTGATGTAGAAGGGCTTAATATAAAAATAGGGGCTCATATACAAGTATATGCCTATTACCATAATATCAATTACGGGGAACAGGTAACCATAAATTTCGAGAATGACCCAGAAGCGGGGAAAATGCTCGTATTTGACGGGTTTATAAAGAAAATAAAATCAGGGTTCCCGACTACTCTTGTATGTGAGGACAAATGTTTTATTTTGAGATTTGGAGTCGTAAATAAGGATTGGACACAAGAGACCTCGATATATGAAGGGTTGAAAGTCTGTTGCGATGTAGGGAATGAGGCATTCAAGAAATACCGTTCGGATAACAATCTTACAGGGGATTATGAAGAAATTTCCGTAGCCGATTATACCGCTACTTCGACATTCAACGAAAAATTATGGCAGGGAGTCAGCCCCTTTGAAGCAGCACAGATGTTAATGCGTAAATTCGGCATTTATACGGGCATTGACCCAGAAGGGAAATTATTTATGGGAACGGGATTAAAATACACCCAGAAAAAAACCATAAAATTAGACACTTCTGTAAATGTAATAGAGCGAGATGTATCTCCTAAAAACGGGAAATTCGAGAATTATTATGTTACGGTAAACGGCTATGTAAACGGCAAGCGTACGACAATAAATGTAGGGAATAAAGGTAATGGCAGACCTATCCGATTGAATTGCAGTTCTATACAGACACAAGAAGGGTTGGAAGAATTCGCAAATAATGCGTATCAAGGATTAAAGGGGGAATATAATAGCGGGACAATAACGACGTTGCTATATCCTCGCATAGATTTGTTCGACTATGTAAATTTCACTGACACATTATTCCCTGAAAACAGTGCGAATCTGTATGTATTAGGGATAAGAAGGGAATTCAACGAAAACGGATATCATGTTTCATCAAAATTGACAAATGAAGAATGGATGTTTTAAGTTATAGGAAAAGCTCCAAGTTCGATTCTGCAATGCAGGAATTAGGGGACAATTTAAGGAGCGTGTTGAAAAGCTATTCTTCAGTATCTTTAGTATATGGTGAAGTTACTGGAGTAAATATGGAAGAGCTGACATTTGATGTCGTGTCGGACGATGATAACCAAATGTTCAATATCCCTCTTTCCATTATCCCCCATGATTCTACTTCCGTGATACAAATTCCAGAAATAGGCAGCAATTGCGTATTGGGGTTCGTGCAAGGGGATTCTTCCCTATCTTTCCCTATAAAGTTCTCTAAAGTGCAGTCAGTATCTGTACAGTTCGAGATGTTAGAAGATAGCCAAAAGCAGCTCCTTACAATGGATAAGGACGGTATAACATATACAAATACGACTGACAACGCGAAATTAGATATAAAAGTAGGGGAAACTTCAATAGAGATGCAGGACAAAATAGTCAAGGTAAATGGCGGGGAGAGTCCCATGATATATATCGAGAAGTTGGAAGCGAAGTTGAACGATTTTGTAAAAGCATTCAATAGCCATACGCATACCATACCAACAATAACGACATCTGTTCAGGTGGATACAACCTCTGGAAAGGGATTTGGAGAAGCTTCTAATGTAGGAGTCCCCGCACCGAGTTCGAAGGCAAAAGATTTCAATCAGGAAGATTTTCAGGACGAAACGTTTACACATTAAATTTTTAATTATTATATTAGGGGTGAAATTTCTGTTATATGCAAGATTTTAAATTTGATATAGAAAATAATGATATCGTATTTGATACGGATATGGTTATTATAGATTCATGTAGCGTACAGAATGGAACATTAATCTTCATGAAAAGCGTAGCCAGCATAGATAATCCAAGTATCGGAGTAGGGTTTCAGGAAGTCGCTATAAACGTGAATCAGAACGAAGCTACAGAATTAGCTACACGAGCCGAGAATCAAATATTAAATGACGGTGGGCGTATAGCAGAAATTTCCGTACAAGAGACAGAGGAATCTGGAGTATATGAGTATGAGTTGCAAGTAGTATATAATTCAGAATACAAGCAATATGGCATACAAAGTTAAATATGGAGATACTATTTTTGATGTTTTGTTGAACGTTTGCGGGGATTATTCGCAGATAGACGAAATATTATCCTTAAACGGGCTGTTGTCTTATACTCCACAACTGACAGTAGGTCAAGAATTGGATGTAGAAGGGCTTCAAACTTCAAACAATGCCACATTGATAAGAGCATCTGAATTCCCGTATAATTCAAATCTTTTATCGGATGAAGAATTTGAAAGGCAATTGGAACAGATATTAGATTCGATAGAAGGCGGATATTATTTGGAAGTGCAACCGTCATTTATTACGGTTAGTCAAAATGGGGACAATCAATATGTAAATATATATACAAACTCAACTTTTAATGTTTTATAATTATGGAAATATCAAAAGGGCATGTAATATTAGACCCGTCATCAGGTAGTGGGGATACCCAATTAACCCTAAAAGCAGAATCGGCAAATGTAGGTAACCGTGAAATAGTAAAAACAGTTTTTACTATTAAAGCTGCTGGAGTTTCCCCAAACAAAACGGTAACAGCAAATTTAGCTGCTGCACCAGAATTTATCACTTTAGAACAATCAGGTACAGGAGTAACAGTTCCTGCCAAAGCTGGTAGCTTTACAATAACAGGAGTATCTAACAGCCCTAAGTTAGAGTTCGGTGTAGAGGGTGGTGATATTGTTGAAGAAGACTTAGGAGACAAACAATTTACAGCAGACGGGAGTATAACTGCAACTAATGGTGTTGCAATCTCCGGAGACCCAGGGGCTGACCACAAGTACGAATTCTCAATAGAGATTAATTATGTGTTGAATGATACTGTAGATTCAAGAACACAGGTATTTACTATCCAAGGTTCATCCGAATCTGTAAAACAGACATTAACGATTACACAGAGTGCAGGAGCTGCAAGATTGGAAGTTTCCCCAGCAGAGATTACAGTTCCACAAGACGGTTCGGTAGTCAATGTACAAGTTACAACCAACACGACATTTACTGTATCTTAACATTATGTTTGTCCCTCTCATGTGTGCAAAAATATGTTAATTCATGGGGGGGGCAATTTAAAGTTTTGTATATATGGCTATAATTAGAAAACAAAAAAAGTGGTCTGACGGTATAGGATATTTTTATGTAGCCTATGACCCTGAAAAAAAATCTCAAAGAGTAGAGATTACTTCAGATATAAATGCTACATTTGAGCAAAGAGACCAAGAAGTAATATTCCAAACTACTGTAGGAGATAAACAAGATACCTTATATTTGGTTCAAAAAGCCGAAAATTGCAAAGTAGCTTATTATCATTCTACGGGGATGGGAGATATAAGGGCGGTATATAGCAAGAACGGGAAAGAAGTATTAGGAGTATTTAAATCTTAAATATATGGCAGTACAATATGTAGACATAACATCATTATCAGAATATACAGAGAGCGATTTAAATGGGAATGAGCCTATACAAGTCTCCGCCTCTGCATTTACAACGGTAAATGCTATAAATGAATTCGGGGAAACAAAATTCGGGGGTAGACCTACTATGTTGGAAATGCCTAACTCATTTATAAATCTTACTAATGGTTCTTCTTCAGCAGCTATATCCAATGTAATTAATTCTGTCTCTTCTGGATGGACTGATTTTGTATCTAAAGTAAGCTCGGCTAATATTGTATATAGTCGTACAAATTTAGCAGCATTAAACAATTACAGAATATTTGTAGCGACAATAACGTCCAACTTGACAAATACAGTTAGTTTTGTCGATGTGTCTAATAACACTATTACGTTAAGAATTATTACATATAATTCGTCAAATAGTACCTATACTTTCAAATTGACGAATTATAATGTAGATACTATTAAAAATAGTATACCGACAGGCTCATTTAAATATCAAACCTATAATGTTTTCGACTATCCAAAGCCAGGCGATTATATATTAGGAGTTTATTCGGCTACTACGTCCGTAATTAATTTAAAGGCTTCAGATTTTTTGATAGACAATAACCATACATGTAAAATAGCAGTACCCTACAATACTACAAAAGTACAAGTTGTGACGGATAACGGTATTCCCCCGTTAATGACAGATTTGGCATTTAAGCCTTCTAATTTCGGTGGAAATACCAACGATAGGATAGTTTATACTATTACGGCTTTTGCGTCACATAACAATCCGTCAGCAAGACAAATTTGGTTTTTTATAGATGCAGAGTTATATAGATTAAGAACGGAGTAATTATGGAAGATTTAAGACAACAAATAATAATAGCTATACAGTCTTTATTCCAGAACGTAAACACTTCTGCTTCTGCTATATGGATGCGTCTTGTAGACGCTCTTTCTACTATATTCAATATAGTAGCCAATGAGATACTATTTTCAGAAGATAATATAGCCAATACAGCTCGGAGTTTAAGAGTAACACGTAAAGATTATTATCTGGATAAGGCTTTATATTTCCAATATGGGGATAATCTGGTAATTTTGGATAATGATACTAAAGAAATGGGGTATAATCCTATAAATGAGAATAACAGGATTATAAAGCAGGCTACAGTATCTACGTCTGAAGGAGGTATAATATTAAATGTAGCTACTACCGACAATACAGGCAATCTAACTCCTTTGAGTTCAGACCAGCTTACGGCATTCAAAGATTACTACGAAAATTTTATACCATTGGGATTCAATCTATTCATACAGAGCCGAGAACCGGATATATTAACATTCCCTGAAGGTATGACAGTGTATTACAGTGCCGGCAATTCTCTTGCTCAGGTGAAAAATGATATAGAATCCATGAAAACGACTATACAACAGAATATAGTGTTAGGCGCTCCATTGTTCATAAACGATTTAGAAAAATCCTTCCAAGAAGTATCAGGAGTTGAAGCAGCATATATCCCTGACGTTGTTTCTACAAATGGTTCACTGACATATAATGCGGAAAATGGAAGGATAAAATTAGTATCAGGATATTTTAATTTTGCGGAGGATTTAAATATTAGCTATGTTCCCGTTTAGAGAAATAAATATACCTAAACTTATTTACCAGATAAACAGACCTAATTATATGGTAAATAATGAATATAGGTTGAACAACTTCTATAAGCTGTTGTTATGTTTGTTATATCCTTTTATCTTACTATGGAACGAATATAATACAAAAAGGCAACGGGCATATAAAATCGCTGCCTGCCAATATGGGAAGCAACAAGTAATAGATATTCTTAATGACCTATACGACCCTGACGGGAGGCATATAGAGGCTATAAATGTCACTTCAAATAAAGTATATCTATATCCTTCAGATTATGAAGCTGGCGAAAAAGTATATTGGAGCGATAAAGACTATACGACTGGGGGAAAGTCATATTTATATACTTCATCTTTGACAACAGGAGTAATTATAAATTACCCGTCTTATTTAGAAGAAAATAAAGATACATTTTCAGAATTTACTCAAACTGTAGATTCATTAATAATATGGGGGATAAAATATAAACTAAAATCAGTACAATATGCTCAAAGACACAATATTATCATATATAAACGATGATGGCAATCTTGTTTATATAAATGACTTAGTAAGCGCATTTGATAACTGGCAAAGCGCATTAGGGATATTTTTAGGGGCAAGTAATTACAAATTCATTGATATTAGTATGTCTAATGAGATGGATTCGGCTACTTTTACTTCTGGGACTACCCAGCTTATATTTAAAACCTCTTCATCTCTACCGTCATTAGCTACAGGGACTATAATAATTGCGACCTGCAATAAAACATTTACTGTTACAGAACAAAATAGAGCGACTGTATATGTATGGTTAAGCGATGTAGAACAACGTTCGTCAGAAACAGGGCAAGAATATACAGCTATAAAAAGAGCATTATTTAGCAATACTAAACCTACAGGAATATCCGAAGTGGCTACAATCGACTTAACATGGGCTGTAGGTATGGACGGGTATTCATTCTATCACACATACGATTGGCGGGCTAATCTGGTATTACCGTCAAGTATAGGTTTATCAGACATAGCAAATGGGGCTGTAGGAACCCTAAAGATAGCGAACGGAGCCGTCACCTCCGAAAAGATAGCTGACGGTACTATTTCGACTCCAGATATAGCGAACGGAGCCGTCACCTCGGCTAAAATAGGGGATTATCAAGTAACAGAACGGAACATTGGATTAGGCTCAATATCTAATGACGCACTACAATCCGGTTCAGTATCAAATGAAAAAATTATAGATTATAGCATAGACTCCTCGAAAATTGCTGCACTTGCCGTTACTGATGATAAACTTAACCTGACTCCTTATTTCTTAGGCGAATATGCAATATACGCAAATTCATCCCAATTAGAGAAAACTAATGAGGAGATAAATAATAAAACATTATTTGAAACGCCAAATATTCCTAATAGCGGGACATTTGGAGGCTCAAATAATCCACAAATGTCTTTAAATTTTACTGGAGCAAAAATACAATCAGTAATAGTAAGCGCATATAATTTAAATGATAGTAATACCCAAATATTTCCTAAAGTTCAATATAATTATGGGACTAATTCTGTTACAATTTTTGCAGATAGTATATCACAACCTTATAATGTTATATTTAATGTGATTGTATTTTTAATGAAATAATATTATGGAGAATCAGGCGGGAGGATTTCAGGGATTTTTAGGGAGTTTATTTGCTGTAGTAATAAGCTACATAGCCCCTATATATGATTATGTTATAATTATCGCTTATATATTCTTGATAAACTTTATAATAGGATTGATAGAAGATATCATTGTAAAACAGAAAACGTTTAAATGCAAAAAGTTTTACTTCTGCTTATGTGAGATGTTAGTGTTTTATCTTTTAGTAGGGAGCGTTTATTTTATAGGTAATAAATTCCATAATAAAGAAATGGCGTTACAGTGCATATCGGCAATTGTAGCAATCTTCACGTATTTTTATTCATTGAACATACTGACTAACATAAAATCATTGCTTCCGAATAATAGGGCAATATCTTTTATATATTATATAGTAAGCTTTGAGATAGTAAAGAAAATACCATATTTTAAAGAATTTGAAACACATGAAGCATCTGAATCAAATAGGAGCAAAGGGGCTTAACCTTATAAAGGAATTTGAGGGGTTAAGACTGGTTGCATATAAGTGTCCAGCCGGAGTATGGACTATCGGGTACGGGCATACATATAATGTAAAAGAAGGCGATGTAATAACAGAGGCTAAAGCAACGGAATTTCTTTTAGATGATATTTCTAATGCCGTAGATATAGTATCCGGCTCAACTATGGATGTGGAATTGACACAAAACCAGTTTGACGCATTAGTCTCTTTTACTTATAATGTCGGGGTGAAGAACTTTTCGGATTCTACACTTTTGCGTAAAGTGAAATTAAATCCGAATGACCCTACTATCGCTAATGAGTTCAAGAAATGGATATATGCAGGGAAAGAAGTGCTTTCAGGACTTGTAAGGAGAAGGAAGGCAGAATCTGAATTATATTTTAAGAAATGAGAAAATTTGGGGTGTTATTGGTTCTCTCGCTCTTTCTGTCCTTTGCTTGTGGCTATGTCATAGGCAGACATGCCAATACACCCCAAATAGAGGCTCATACAGACACTTTCGTGATAACGAAAGTAGATACTATCATTGACACGCTTTTGATTCCAAAATACATCAAAATAAAGGAGACTATCAGGGACACGTTGTATGTTCCTGAACTTTCTAAGCCGGCAGAAGTAGAAATACCGATATCTGAATACTGTTTTGAAGATTCTACATATTCAATATGTATGACCGGATATAAGGTAGAGGCTAAAAAGATAGAGGTTTATTCACCGGTGAAGTATTTAACTGTAACGAAAACAGAGACGCATGTCAAAAAAGAAAAAAGCCACTTCAGCTTAGGATTGCAAGCAGGATTTGGCTATGCTATAGCCTGCAACAAGTTTTCTCCGTATTTGGGATTTGGGGCACAATGGAATTTCTTAACATTTTAGTGTGTTGGTAGTATAGAGGATATATTCTCTTACTATTAAAAAAGGCTGGTTCTCTTTTGAGTTCCAGCCTTTAAAACATTATTTAATATGAAAAAAATTAGTGAGTACCTATTTTTACAAACGAGTACGGGCTACATATGAATAATAATAACACTATGCAAATATATAAAATATCCCCAAATTTCACAACTTGGGGATATAGATTGCCATTTTACTTTTCCGAAATGCTGTACTTTGTTGATATGTACAAATATAAAAATCCCGTCTATTTTCACAAACAAACGGGGTAAAAATAATAATAATAATGTTTAACTAAAACTAAGTTTGTCGGACTGTATTAAAAAGAATAAGTATTTATCTCTTATTTTCCTTGTTATTTTAACCATTAAATCTGCCGTGGTATCGTCAAATTGGGCGAAGTTATCATTTATATAATCATATATCTTTTGCAATTCCGATATAGTATCCTTTATCATCATATCCAAAGAAGGGATAAATTTAATAGGCTCTATAAATGAAAATTTTAAATATTGTTCAAAATTATAAGGCGGTATACCTCCGGTTACCACAGTGCTTTCTGCTATTTCGTCTACAAAATCAATGAGCTTTTCATTTATTTCGTCAAAATAAGGGTGATAAGTCATAAAGTCGTGACCTACCATAGTCCAATGTCGGGCTTTTATATTTTCCGCACATATTTTTAATGATGCTTGTATAATATTTAAAATTTCCTCTGTTTCCATAATGTTTATTTTTAGAATGGACAATCAGGCTCATTATTATTGGTTTGATATTGCGGTGTCTGTTGTTTATTTGTCTTTATTTCGACTCCTTTTCCGCAATATATTTTAGGCTGGTTTGCTAATCTCTCTTCCTGAGATTGATTTATGTAAACGGTAATATCACTCCCATATGGGTCGGGTTGTTTGCGTTTACATGCACATATTTTGACTACATTAGCCTCATTCCCGTTTTTACGTAAAAAGTTTTTTATTTTATCAGCGGGAATTTGATTTAAGTCTATTTCTAATACTACCATTTCCATATAGCAAATATATTAAATTTTATAATTCAACGTATATTTCTTCTGATTTTTCTTCTTTATCAGAAGAATATAATTCTGCTAACTCTTTTAGATTATCTGGGCTTATAATAAATAAGCATCCTTGTTTGTTCTTTTCCTTTATTGCCACCAGAGGTATTTTCCCCTCTTTCTTGGCTTTTTTAGAAGTATCATCGAATAATCTCCATATTGAGAATGATTCCCTTAGTTTACATTCTATATAAATATCAGGGTGCATAGAGTCCGAGTGTGTATTATGTCCTGAATTGCTACCGGAAAGTGGAACTCTTTTAGTTCCAAAAAGGGCTGCTACTGCCGCCTCAAATCTTTGCCATGTTCTTTTGCTTGTTGCCATGTTATTTTATTTTGAATAAATCTACTCTGTCACATAGAAATACAGTATCATTTCCAATATGTGTATTATCTATGATTTTTTGATAATGTTCTTTATGTTTAGATATATATCTTTGTGGACAAGGAATCCATTTGTATCCTCTGTAGTTTTTGAAACAGTCGACTATTGCAAGTTGAGGTCTATTGTTGTAAACTATATATTTCCATGAAGATTTTTTTATAAGTTTCCAAATGATGTTTTTATTGTTTCTTAAAATAGGATATATCTGTTCTATAAATAAATCGGTTAAATCGGAATCATCTATATTATTATTAAATGTATCATCATACACAAACCTAATATAAATTGGTTCCGGTTTTATTTTTTCTGCAAAATAAGATAAGGGATAAACCGTATAGGATAGATGTTCAATGTATTCTACCAGCCCGTGACAATTTAAAAACAGTCCTAATTCTTTATCATATCTTATTCTGAAATCAAAATATCTTACCCCATGTTCAAACTGTTCCTCTATACTTAATTTCTGGCATTTTGACGTAAAGTTAATTAGTCTCATCCACCATTTGCGAGGTTTCATATATGTGTTTGCGTTGTGCGCTCCGAGTATCTTTTTCATTTGCTTTTGTTTTTTAATATTACTTCATCTTCAAAAGGACAAAATTGGGATTTTTCCCAATATTCGTAGTATTTCCCAATTGGATGTTCTGGTTTATCAGAATTGACTACAGTTCCCTTTAAATAATCACCATTTTCTAAGGCTATAATAATAATATTTAAATCTGGATTAAACGCTAAAACAGGGAATTCTTCCCAAGAGATGTCCGCGTGATTTATTCTTGCCTGTATCATTTTCTTATATTTTTATTCGTTTGACAATATTACTTTATCTTGAAAAATAGTGAAATTAGACGCAATCCAACCTCTGCTATAATGTCCAATTTTATACGAATTGCTGTTTGAAAAACATACTGTTCCATGTAAATATTCTTCTATTTTAGTGGCGATTAAAATAATAGATTTATCTTCGTTTGCATATAGTGAATATTCAAAATCTTTTGCTTGTCCTATTATTCCTGATTTCATAATAAATTATTTTTTATCTTTAAATTCGTTCCACCTTCTGGCTATTTCTTCGCCAAATTTTGACGCATCATCAAAAGTTTCTATAAAATCAACAAACAAATCATTGCTAAATAATTTTATCCTTGCTATTGGGATATTAATTCCGTCATCTGATTCTAAACACAAATCTATCCTTCCCCTATTTTTTGATGGGACGCAATGCATTCTTACTTTTTTTTGTATCAAAACAGCCTTCTAAATAATCTATTTTTGGTGTAATTATCATGTTTACTCTTGTTTAGTATTCAACAAATTTTCAATTGCTTATATATTCTCCAGTACATGAATATTGTCTCCGTTGTCAAGCCATATAACGCTACCAGTCTCAGAGCATGTTACAACTCTTATCCTATCTATGTCAATTAGTACAGGGCAAATAGTTGTATTGGAACCTTTATAATCATTATGCAAATAATGATGTAGTTTAATATACTTTTTCATACGATAATTATTTGTTGTCAAAAATATTTCCTTCTAATTCAATATCAGTTAATATCAATTCTTCGCCTAAAGAGAATATACTTAGCTTTTGTGTACTAATATATAATACGCAAAAACACCCTCTTTTACTATCAAATACTACTTCACCCAATAGCCCTCTTAAGCTTACTAAGTCGTGTTCGTAAATATCATGTTCTTTGTACTGTATCGCTAATTGACATACTGTTTCTGGTATTACTTTGTTTATATGAATATCGTCCTTTGTATATGTCAATTGTCCTACTTCATTGTAGTTAGATATGAATGTTTCTCCGTTACACTTTACAAAATCCCCATACAGCCATTCCCTAGTATTTACGTCTTTGCCTCTGAATTTAATCGTTCTCATGTTCTTTTATTTTTAAATTCTACATAATAAGAAAATAGTTATCATAGATATTATTACAGCATAAGATAATAAGTATGTATATTTAATCTTTAAATGTTTGAGTCTTTCTCCCAAATTATCCACCTGGTTACTTAGTCTGATGAAATTCTTTTTAGTAATATTTCTATTTCTTAAAATTTGGGTGTATTGTCTCAAATTTTCGTCCATCCAATCTTTTATTTTTGGTTCAATATTATCTAATTCCTTATAAATATCTTCTTTTTCTCTACCTCTGATAAATCCAATAGGAGCTGTGAAATTCTTCGTATTTAAATATTGGATAAACTCAATTCTTACAGGAATTGCATTTTCTTCAATAAAAATGTGTTCAGCTTGTTTTTTAATTTCATCATCTGTCATTTTTGCTTTTTTGACCAGTTCGTCATAATCAAATCTATCTATTATGACTACATCTTCTATTTCTGCCATGTCATTTTATTAAGTTAGTTTTAAATTGTTTATTTGTAAAGTGTTGACAATATGGTCTAATACCAACCGAACGGTTTATTTTTAGTTGCTTACAATACACCATATAATCTGTTACTTCTCCCGCATATTTGCAATTTCTACAGTCGCACGATTTCGGAATTTCGTTCTTTTTCATTTAGTTCTCTGATTTTCTCACAATGCATTTTGTAGGCATAAGCGAACATTTTTAATGTTATTTCATCAAAGTAAAAATCTCCTTGAATCCCCCCTTTGGTGACAACGCTAACTGCTAATCCATTATCTACAAAGTTGAGATATATCCTACTGTCATCTGTCCCTCTCATTGAGAGGATTTGTGTTTGGTCATATTCCATAATTCAGTCCTCCAAGTCAGGTATTAGCGTCCATAAATCATCTTCATTTACATAACAATCAAAATACACATCACCTTCTTCTACCCATATATTATCTCTCTTTCTGTAAAACATTATCCTTGGGCTATAATTATAATTTTTGAGTCTTACTAAAACTTCTTCTCCTTCTGGAGGAAGTTGTTCTCTAACTCTAATCCAAGGGGATTTATTCTCTTTTGTTCCCATAATTCATATCTCTTTTATAGTTAAATATGCTTCTTTTACTTTATCATGATGTGCATTTAGATATTCGTTTAAACTTACTTTTTCTCCAAATAGCTCAAGGAATTTTTTTTCATCACGGAACCAATTATCTTTTATTATCTCATAAGGCTCAAATAAAAGTACATATGGTAAATCGCGTTTAAAGAATATCGCCATAGCAGCATAAGCATCAAGCTTATTGTATGCTTCTATTTGATATTTATCAGACATTATCCCGAAAGTAATTTTCATTTTATTCATATTTCACAAAGGTTATAGTTACATATTCAATTTTTCGCTCTTTGTCCCATTTTTCAATTTGTTCTTTTTTAAACCTTATTTCAGCCTCAAATCCTTTTGATTCTAAAAATCTTACACAGTCAAACGCACAATCAACTAATTCATCATAATTGCCGGATTCTCCAGCATCGATAATTTTTAATTCACCTTCTTTAATTTTGCCTAAAAAATTTCCCATAGGTATTATCTGTAAATTACTGCCATATTCCTATCTATAAAAAAGTGTATTCCGGTGGAACATTCATTCCATCTGTATTTATCAAAGTCTTTTACCTCAACTGTTTCACCAACTTTGTATATAAAGTTTTTATCATAATTGGAACGTATTTCTGTTATATCAGCTATACTCCCGTCTATATTTTGTATTTCTAATACCTCCGCTTTTGAGCATCTACATTTTAGAGATGTTGATGAACTTCTCTCTGCATCCTCACATATTTTTAATTTAACGATATATCCATCGCATTTTTTCCACCCTATAAAACTTCCCTCTATTGGGCATTGTAATAACAAGAAAGATGTATATTCTGAATAATCAGCGACTCTCAAATTAGCGCCTCTCAAATTAGCGCCTCCCAACTCAGCGCCTCCCAACTCAGCGCCTCCCAACTCAGCGCCTCTCAAATCAGCGCCTCTTAAATTAGCGTCTCTCAAATCAGCGCCTCTTAAATTAGCGACTCTTAAATTAGCGTCTCCCAACTCAGCGTCTCTCAAATCAGCGCCTCTTAAATTAGCGCCTCTTAAATTAGCGCCTCTTAAATTAGCGACTCTTAAATTAGCGTCTCCCAACTCAGCGTCTCTCAAATCAGCGCCTCTTAAATTAGCGCCTCTTAAATTAGCGCCTCT
>CDZB01078514.1_pt1 | contig 36447 bp, 25 predicted proteins | sample 554961 | NCBI WGS metagenome assembly CDZB01 (sample SAMEA3182106, study PRJEB8094) | gut metagenome | biome: human; feature: gut; material: Stool; isolation source: human stools | place: Canada | collected 2013-02-26
GCCAGCCTGTCACGCTGGAGGTCGACGGTTCGAGACCGTTCCGGGTCGCCACTCTTTCGAGAAAGCCTGTTTGATAGCATATGTGGGCTGCCAAGCAGGCTTTAAAATGCCTCGGTAGCTCAGTCGGTAGAGCAAGGGACTGAAAATCCCTGTGTCGGTGGTTCGATTCCGCCCCGAGGCACCAACCGTGCTGGTGTAGCTCAACTGGCAGAGCAGCTGATTTGTAATCAGCAGGTTGTGGGTTCGATTCCAATCACCAGCTCCATTCGTTTTACCGCTGCCTGTACGCGGGCGGAGCATCAATTAAATACGGGAAGATTCCAGAGCGGCCAAATGGATCAGACTGTAAATCTGACGTCTACGACTTCGGTAGTTCGAATCTACCTCTTCCCACCACCCAAAAGCGACACTCTTCCGAGTGTCGCTTTTTGGTTTAAATATTTTTCGCAAATGCCGTTCCGACAGTTCGCACGGATCTGCGCGGCAGTTCGCGCGGGTTCGATACGGTCTCTTCGCACCCAAACCTCATCCCCTGCTCCGCAGCGCGCCGCTTTGCCGAAAAAACAGCCCCGTTTACGCGATCAGCCCCTCCCCGACAATACACAATTTCGGTGTTTTATCGGGGATCTTTTAACGGACACGTCATACAGAATGCGGATACAAACCGAACGCAGGCATTTTCAAAATCATATAAAGACCCCGTCGTTTTTGTTCGGAAACCCTTTCCCGGGACAGTCTCTTTTCGTCGACTCCTCCGCCCTTCCGAAAATTTTAAGAAAAATATAAAATATCCCTTGACAAAACGTCAAAATCGTTATATACTATATTCGGTAACACGTGCTATTGTTATTTTACCGAATCTTTATTCTATACGGGAGGAGAAAAAAATGACTTTGCAGGAAATGCAGAAACTCAAAGAGGATGTCGCAAAAATGCAAGCGCTCGTAAACGAAATTTCGGCGCGCGTGGATCGGGGCATTGCCGAAGCCATGGCGGAAGAAACGCATTCCGCGCCCGAGCCGTTCAGCTTTGAAAGCATCGTGAGTATCAATTTGCCGCTCAACGATTTCAAAGGCAAAAAACCCACGGGGCTTTTTCTGCCCGGGCGGCCGCGCGTCAATTTGGGAACGTGGAAACAAGTCGCCGTCGAATTGCTGAAAGACTGCATCAACGATCCCGACCGAAAGGCGAAATTGTATGCTCTTCGGGGAACGGCTTCCGGAAGAAACAGGGTCTTTGTCGACGCCGTGCCCGACACCATGCGCAGCCCCGCGGAAATTTCGCGGAATTTATTCGTCGAATGCCATTACGACACGGCAACGCTCCTGCACGTCGTGCTGCATATCCTTCTCAAAAGCGTCGGATATGACTACTCGCAGGTCAACGTCGCACTCAAAAACAGCTGAACCGCGAAACGAGAGGGTGAGCAAAACCAAACGCTCCCCTCTCGTTTTTTCTTTTTGCGATACACGGCGAATACGCCGAAACTATACCGTTTATCTGTCCGCATACCTCTTTCGGAAGTATTCATAAGCGCCCAACAGCCCCGCGTCGTCGCCCGCGCGGGCAAGCCCGACGGCAAATTTATCCGAGCGGACGAGGTCTATCCAATACGCGCCCGATTCGGACATGCCGCCGCCCAGAACCGCCCTGCCGAACGGCACGGCCGCATAATACATTTCCAAAGCGGCGCGGACGTTTTGTGCCCACGCGTTCACGCATTCGCAAACAGATCTCTCCCCGCGCGCGTACGCCGCCCAGATCTCTTCGGGCGTGCCGTACGGCACGCCTTTTTCACGAAGGAGCGAGCGGAAAGCGCTGCCGCTCGCATAGCGTTCGGCGCAGCCTTCCCTGCCGCAGTTGCACTTTTTCCCTCCGCGCACGAGCTGCATATGCCCCAGCATGCCGTCGAATCCGAGCAAAATTTCTCCGTCTTTTACGAAAGCACCGCCCACGCCCGTGCCCAGGGTGAGAAAGAGCATGATTTCATTTCTTCTTCCGGAAAGCGCGTATTCGCCGAGCGCCGCCGCGCAGCCGTCGTTGACGCAGGCGCACGGGAGCTCCGTTTTTTCGCTCAAAAAGTCCGCAAGCCGAAACCCGGTATAGCCGGGCAGGTTATCCGTCGCATAGATCACGGCGCCGCTTTCCGGGTCGATGTTTCCCGCGCTCGACGCGGCGACGCCCGAAAAACTTTCACTCTCATAAGCGGACAGCCCCGCAAGGAGCGTTTGCTCGATCCCTTCCCTGCCGCGCGACGTGCAGGTGGAAAACACTTTTTTGCACGAAAGCACGCCGCCGGACACGATGCCCGCGCGCAGTTTCGTGCCGCCGAGATCCAGACAGAGAATTTTATCCTCTTTTCGCATGGACGATCATCTCCGTTTCGAACATACGGTTCCACGGCATGCGGCAGGATACGATCTCGTAATCGGCGGCCACCCGTTTCATCTTTTCCCGCATAAACGCATCGACTTCACGCACCACGTCTGCGGAAACTTCCCGTTCTCTGCTCCCCAGGTCGCGGTAGTCGGTATTCGACTCGCACAGCCGGTCCATGACGGCGCGGCGCGCCCATGCGCAGAAGCCCGCGTCTTCAAAATAGCGCAGGGCGAGAAAATCGGTCAGCGCGGGCAGATCGCCGAAGATCCGCCGCAAAACGCCCGCGGAGATCGCCGTGCCCAAACTGTTGCCCGAAGTATTCCAGCCGCTGTACGAAGCCACGCGCATGGAAACGCCCGCCCTGTCGAGCAGGGTGACGAGTTCCGCGTCGCTGCCGTTGCCGTAGGCTACGTCCGCGACGGCGACCGTTTTGCCGCGGGAGGCGAGATCGGCCACTTCCTGTGCGAACAAAAGCACGCTCCGCCCTACCGAATAATCGCCGTCGGGGCGCAGGCGGAACTGCTCGTCCGCTTCGCGCATCCTGCCCGCGGGCGCATTGACGGCAAGGAGGATATCGTCCTCGCAAAAAGCCCGGTTGCACCTGCACCCCGCCGCCGCGATCTGCAATTTGACCGATTCGCCCAGCATCCTGTCCTCATATTTCGGAACGATGAACGGCGCTTTTACCGAACTGTAAAATACCGAAATGCGGGGCACGTCTCCGCGGTCTTCGTTCACGGCGCGCGCCAAAAGGGTCATACCCACTTCGTCCGCTCCGGGATAGATGAGCACTTTTTCCTGCTTTCCCCGCTTTGCGATGTGGTCGCGCACCGCCTGCTGATCTTCCGCGACGAAGCCGTAAACGGAACTGTCGTCCTGCGGGATGACGAGGAAATCTATGCACGCACCGATGAGGTCGACGACGGCACAGTTCATTTCCGCATTCACCTTGCGGCGGACGAGGTAATCGGACAGATACGGGCCGACGACGGCGCGGTATCTGTCCGCATTGCCCCCGTCGGGAAGCCCGAGACGCTGTTTGCAGACCGCCTCACCGTAGAGATAGATCTCCCTTCCGCAGCTTCCGTAATAATCCGGTTCTTCTTCGGAAGACGAATACTGCGGGCAGCGCATGATGAGATGAAACGCGTAAATTTTCAGCGCGGGATTTGCTCTTTTGATCTCTTTGAGCAGCTCCAGCCGCCCGAGCAGTTCTTCCTTTTTGTGCGTATGGATCCGCCCGGGCAGAAGCCCGCCGTACAGCAGCATATCGATGCTCAGCACGGCGATGTCTGCCCCTTTCGCGTTTTCCAAAAGGAACGCGCGGATATCTTCGAAGCGCGCCGCCCTCTTTTTGACGCCCAGCTTTTCGCGCGGGGGCATCAAAAGTTCGTAATCGGGATTGCCCTCGAAAAGCATTTTGGGGTAAAGATAGTTGCACGGCCGCTCGTCCAGAGGGAGCATGAGTATTTTTTTTCGTCTTTGCATATCAGCCTCTCACTTCCGCCATTATTTTCGTAAATCTTGCCGTTATGTCCGCGGGACGGGTGATCGCCGTACCGATCACGACCGCATAAGGCTTACATTCCAGCACCTTTTTAAGCTGCCCGGTCTCCCAGATGCCCCCTTCAGCGATCGGCTTCGCATGGCGGAGCGCACCGCAGAATTCTTTCAGGAAAGCGTAATCGGGAATGCCGATACCCGCCGTTTCGCGCGTGTATCCGCGCATGGTCGTGCCGGCGTAATCGAACCCGATCTTATCGGCGGCGAGCGCGCTTTCGAGCGTGTCGCAGTCCGCCATGACGGCGATGCCGGGCGCGGCCTTTTTTATGTAGGAAAAGAGCGATTCCGCCGTTTCCCCTTGCGGGCGGGGGCGCGCCGTCGCGTCGATCGCGATGACGTCGCACCCCGTTTCGAGCAGGACGTCCGCTTCCCGCCGCGTGGGCGTGATGTAGACTTCGCTCCCTTCGTATTTCTTTTTGACAAGCCCTATCACGGGCAGGTCTGTCTCCTCGCGGATGGAAGGGATCTCGTCGGCGAGGGCGCGGATGCCCGCCGCGCCGCCCGCCTTTGCCGCTTTTGCCATGTAACGCATGAGCCCGAGCCCGTGAAAAACTTCCCCTTCCGCCGCCTGGCAGGAAACGATCAGCCCGCTCGCAAGTTTCTTATACATCTTATCCTCTCAAAAATTCCACGTCGTCGAAGGTAAATTCCGCCGTACCGTAATAAGTGACCCCGAGCGTCAGCGAATTGAGTATATAATCGGACAGCGCCGTTCCTTTAAGATCGGTAAAATACGCCACGATGACGTTTTCGCCCGCAACGAGGTTGTACTTCTTTTCGATGCCGTTCGCCCAGCGGGTGAGTTTGACGGTGAGCGTTGCGGGCTGCTCTGCCGTGATCTTCACGCGCACGGCAAAACAGTTCTGATAATCGTTTGCCGATCCGACGTCTCCCGTTCCCGCAAAATTGAATTGCAGCCCGTTCCAGCCGCTTGCCGTCGTCAGGGTCATGGCTTTGTTTCCGTCCACGTCCGTCAGCGCAACCGCGGTATTGTTCCAGGCAGCCCGCACGTCTTCGTCGCCCGTATACGATTCGAAATCGTCCACCGTGACGGCGGCGTAATCGTGATCTTCCCCGTAGAATCCGATGTTGTCGAGGGTGACCGTGTATTCGCCGTACGTCGTGACGTCTATGCGGAAGAAGTTGATCGCGTCTTTGTTCAAATCGCCCGAACTGACTCCGTCTTGTTTCAGCGTCATCGCGTCAAAATCGCAGACGAGGCAATCGATGTTGTTCGCAGGCCCGTAGAACTCCTTTTCGTAAGTATACACGTTCCCGTACGAACCGATCTGGATGAGCACCTTGCCCGACTGGTTCATGGTGATGTCCATTTTCACGCCGACCGTATCCGAAAAATCGAGCGCGGCGAGATTATAGCCCGTCGCCTCCAGGCCGAACGCGCCGTTTGCGGCAAGGCTGATCGCCTTCGAACCGTTCTTTTCGACAAGGCTCGGCGCGACCGTTCCCGTTGCCGCCCACTTCGTGTTGAAAGCGTTGAGGCCGTCCGTTTCGAAATCTTCCAAAAGCCCCGCCTTGTTGTCTTCGGGCACGAAAGTTTCGGACGAATAGGCGACGTCGTCGATCGTGACCGCCGTCCCGCTCTTATCCTTGATGCCGATGCGGAACAGGTCGATCTGGCCGATGTCCACCGTCATGGACGAGGTCTGCGGCAAAAGTTCTGAAATATTGACGCCGATCGTCTGCCCGTCGTATGCGGCGGCGATCTCATTTTCGATGACGTTCCAGCCGCTGGCAAGCTGCACGACGTACACGCCCGCGCTCGCCTTGAAGGTGATCGAATTTACGTCGGAAAAGTCGGTATACGCCATGGAGATGCCCATGGTAGACCACGCCGCGGACGGCGTGAGCGAAAGGCTCTGCGTTCCGCCGAACGCGCCGCTCTGCAAGAGCGACTTTTCGCCGATCGACTCGAACGTCCATTTGCCGTCCACCGCGGAAACGTCGGTATAGCTTTCGAAGTCGTCCACCGTGCCGAGCTGCGCCTTGTTCGCCTCTTCCGCGGCGGAACGGGTGTCCGTCGTGTAATTTTCGTCCGAACCGATGGTGACGTCGTCGATAACGATCTGCGCGGGGCGCGAACCCTGCACGAAGAACCACAGGCGCGTGATGCCCGAAAGGTCTAAAATCCCGTCGCCGCCGCCCGCATCCTCGAACGCGGAGAAGGGAACGGAAACGTACATCCCGTCCGGATTGTTCATCGCGAACGTCGCGCTCCAGGACTGGAAGCCGCGCTTGCCGAAACGGATCTCGAAGGTGTCGCCCGACCCGTCCGTATCGATCCAGAAGCGGATTCCCTTTGCGCCGCTCCAGACTTTTTTGTCCGCAGGCAGGGAGGAAAGCGCGCCCGCCCAGCCGTTCACGCCGGGCGTGTACGAGAGCGACATGCCTTTGCTGCCCGCGTTGCCGCCCGTCTGTGCCAGTTCTATATTGAGCGGATCGCCCGCCGTGTGCAGGGTGAACCGCTCGCGCAGCGCCGCCGTGTCGGTATACTCTTCGAAATCGTAGATCGTCCTCGATTGCGTATAATCGGGCGCATCCGTGGAATGCTCCGCGGTCGTCGTGAAGGAGATCTGCTTATAGGAAAGAGCGTACGTCTTCCCCTCTTCCTCGGACAGCGCGATCACGCGCAGATAATACTTCGCCGCGTGGTCGAGCGGGTCGGAAAGGGTGTAAGACAGCCCTTCCGCCGTCTCCTCCGCGACCGTGTTTTCGAACGCCGCGTCCGAGGCGATCTCGACGCGGTACAAGTCCGCGTTCGCTTCCGCAGTCCAGCCGATCGTCGGATAGATCTGTACATCCGTATCGCCGTCGGACGGCGATACGATCGTGAACGATCCTTCGGGGATCTCTCCCTCGGGCACTTCCTGTTCGCATCCCGCGAACGCAAACAGGAGCATAAAGGCCAATATCAGGCCGAACAACCTCTTTTTCATCTTTTCCCTCCTTATGCCTTTTCGATGAGAAGCGCCACGTCGCCGTGCCATGCCGCGAGCGCGACGGTCAGCGTTCCGCCCGAAGCGGACGCGGTATTCGTCGAGATCACTTCGCCCGTGCGGGTGTCGAACACGCGCACCGTGTAACTGCCGTCCGAAAGCCCGTTGAACGCCGCCGAAACGCCTGCGAGTTCGCCGGGATCGGGCTGGGCGTAACTGTAACGGATGTCATAGAGATAGGCGTACACGGCATCGCCCGAAACAAATCCGAGCGCGCGGATCTGATTGGCGATCGCCGCGTTCTGCGCCGTGATCACGTAATCCTGCCCTTCCATGCTGTCCATGGTCACGAAATCGTCGGGAAGGAGCGAGAAGTAATTCGCCGCAGGCGTTACATTGCCGTACAGATCGTCGTCGTTGATATGCAGCCACCACCAGAGCATCGCGCCGCCCGCGGCGCCGCTCATGGGCGCGGTGAACGCCGTTTGCCGCATCACGTAGCCGTCGGGGTCGATGAGCGCGTCCTCTTCCGCAGAATTGCCGCTCGCGCCGATCTCGCCGATCATGACGGGCTTGCCGAAATAGTCGCGCACGCCCGAGGTGATGTCCGCCGAACTGGACGGGTACGCCGAACCCCACACATAACTGTGGATACTGACAAAATCGAGAGAAGATGCCGAATACACTTCGTCGTAAAAATCTTTGGAGCTTAAAGAAACGAGATGGTCGTACGGGTCGACGGAGTGCATGTAGCCGCCGATGTCTTCCGCCCAGGCCTTCGCCCTCTGCTGGTCGTAACTGCTCGATTCCCCGATCTCGTTCATGATCTCCCAGTTGAGGATGTTGCGCGAATATCCCCAGCGCGCCACATAATAGCGGTACAGCTTTTTCGTGTCTTCGCGGGCGCGGGCGTCAGACCAGAACTCTTCGGGCTTTTCGAGATAGCCGCCGTTGTTGACGTTGAAGGGGCTCGAATCCCAGCTCCTGTGTTCCACGTCGTCCGTCGCGCTCTCTTCATGGAAACGCGAGAAGGTCATGAGCGGGATCTGCAGATACAGCCCGTACTGCGCCGCCAGCTCTATGATGCAGTCGAAGGCGTACGCCTTGTCCTGGCGGTAATCGAAATCGAGGATGCCGCCCTCCGTGCTCTGTACGCCGTAACCGATGTAAGTCAGCCATACGCGGCAGAAATTCATGCCGGCTGCCGCCATTTTCGGGAAATACACTTCGTAATCGTACGAACCCCTCTGCGGGTCTACGGTATAGGCGACGTTTTGCCCGATCGGCACGTAGGGCGTGCCGTCTTCAAAGATAAAGTTGCGCTTTTGGGTCGGTTCGACGCGGATGAGCCCCCTGTTTTCTTCCTCGTTCGGGTTGGCTTCCGCCGTGACGGACGAAACATATTCCGCCTTGACCTCCCCTTCCTTTTCCGCGACGATCCTGTACGTCCATTCGCCCGTCTCGTCGAATCGGAAGCGCAGTTTGAACCAACTTTCGTTCAGCGGGGTCATAACCTCCGTGCCGTTCAGTTCTCCCGCCTTGTAATTGGCGAGTTCGCTGCTGACAAAGTCGGAAAGCACGACGGAATTTTCAAACCCGACGCGCACCGCGCGCAGGTCGGAAATATATACGTTGCCCGATACCGCCGCGCCGCGCGTCTGCACATAGCCGCTGTACATCGTGCCGATGGAAAGAAGTTCCGAAGACCCGTCCGTATTGTTTGCCGTAAAATCTTCCCACGCGAAGGTGTATTCCTTCCACTCCTCGGTCAGTTCGGGGAGTTCGATGTACGCCTCGCCCGCGCTCTGATAAAAGCCGAGGTAAAGGGTTTCGGCTTCAAGAGACGCGTCCTTGCGGAGCCATACCGAAACGCCGTCGTGCAGGCGGGAAACGTCGCCCACGCTGAGGATCGCCCCCGCGTTGCTGTACGAGCCGGACGCGGAACCGAACTTCGCCTTGGCGACGGGCTTTTTGACGCCGTTCACCTCGTCGATGACGCCGACGATGCGCACGTCGCCCTGTTCCACATACCCGTTCATCGGGTATTCCGCGCTTTCGTCGAGCGGGTCGAAAGAGCGCTCGTAATCGGAGAACCAGAACGCCGGCATGGTGTACAGTTCGCCCGAAGGGGATACGAACTGCCCGTAAACGTCCACCTCTTCGGGGTCGTATACGTTGCCGGTCACGTCGGCGGCGATGTCGAGTTCGAACTTTTTATTCGCCGTCCGAACGGAATCTTCGCTCTCCTTGACGGAACGGATGCGGAACGACTCGTCCTCACCGTTCGGAAAGATCACTTTGTTCTTTTCCGCCGAGAGGATCTCCTCGGCGATCTTGCCGTCGGTATCGGCGTCGTATTCCGTATGCCCCTGCGCGGGCGAGGAATCGCACGCGGCAAAGCCGAACAGCAGCGCGAAACAACACAGCACACTTACGATCTTTTTCATTTTTTCCTCCTTATGGCTTTCTATTTGAGATCGGCAATGAAGATGCCCTTATCCATCCATTTTTGCAGGCAGACATACACGACGAGCGTGGGAACGATCGAGATCACGACGCCCGTAAGCAATAAGAGATAACTGTTCTGATCGGGCGCCTGAAAGTACATCAGCGCCACGGGCACGGTGTATAACTCTTCGTCGCGCAAGTAGATGAGCGGGCTCATGCTGTCCTTCCAGCTTCCCAAAAACGCCGAGATCGCGACGACGATGAGCACCGCGACCGACTGCGGCAGTATGATGCGGAACCATATGGCAAAACTGTTGCACCCGTCCATCATGGCGGCCTCGTCCATTTCCTTCGGGATCGCCTTCATGAACTGGGAGACGAGAAGGATATTCGCCGCCGCGCCGAAAAGCTGCGGCACGATGATCGGCAGATAGGTGTTGATCCACTCCAGCCGGTCGAAGATGAGAAACTGCGGTATGAAGGACACCTGCGCGGGCAAAAACATCGTCATCAGCATGACGGTGAACACGATCCCTTTGCCCTTGAAGCGGAAGCGCGCCATGCCGTAAGCCACGAACGAACTGCTCACCACGTTCAGGACGACGCACGCGGCCGCCAAAAATATACTGTTGACGAGATACCTGTAAAAGGACAGGTCGATAAACACATACGCATACCTGTCCCACTGCGGGTCGGAAGGGAAAAACGGCGAGGGCTGCACATAGTATTCCGCGTTCGTTTTCAGGGACGACAAAATGAGCCAGACGAACGGGAACAGGATGAGCAGGGTCATGAACACCGCGAGGATGCGGAACATGACGTCCGAAAACTGCATTTTTATCTTTTTTCTCTGCATATTCCGCCTCAATCCATTTTAAAATAACCCGTCTTGCGGACGAACGCGAACAGCCCGACGCTGACGACGGAAGTGATGAGGAAGATGAGCCAGCCGATCGCGCTCGCCATTCCCATCTCGAAATCCCTGAACCCTTTATTGTAAAGGTAAAAGACGAGGGTCGCGAGGCTGTTGTCTATGCCCATGCCGAAACCGCCGCCCGTGCCGCCCGCCGAGGACAGCCCGACCGCGATGTCGAACACCTGCATGCCGAAGATGAGGCTCATGATCGTCTGATAGACGATGACGGGCGAGATCATCGGGACGCAGATCTTCGTGAGCAGCTTGAAGTTGCTCGCCCCGTCGATAGACGCGGCGTCGTAAACGGACTGGTCGACCGTTTTGATACCTGCAACAAACACGATCATCGCGCCGCCGATGCCCCAAAAGGACATGAACACCATGACCCAAACGCCCTGCCCGTGCGTGAACAGCCATTCCTGCGGAGGAAGCCCTACCGCATGCAGGATCTGGTTGACGAAGGCATAGTCGGAACTTCCGAAGATCGGCCCCATCATCATGGAAAACGCGACGCCTATGACCATACAGGGAAGGTAGATGACCGAGCGCATGACCGTGTTCAGAACGCCCGAACGGGCGACCGCCCAGGCGATCGCGATGCCGAGCACGATGTTGATGACCGCGGTGCATACCGTATAGATGAGCGTGTTCGACAGCGCCGCAAAAAATGTCTGCCCTTCGATCGTCGCGGTGTTCAGCAGTTTTTTGAAGTTATCCAGCCCCACAAAGACGGGGTCCGAAAACATATCCCACTCGTGGAACGCCATGTACAGCGAAACCAGAAGCGGCACGAGGGTCAAAAGCAGAAAGCCGACGATCCAGGGGCTGACGAACACCCACCCCATCCGCTCTCTCTTTGCCAAACCGGAATTTTTCACGTCGTTCCCCCTTTCTTACAGATACGCTTCGCCCTCTTCCTGCATCCTGCGGCAGAATTCCTCCGCGTCGATCGCGCCGTCGAGCAGGTTTTTCAGGCATCCGCCGAGAAAAGTCTGGAAATCCGTGGAGAGCGCGGGCGGAACATACAGATTGTCTATGCCCACTCCGTACGCGCTGTACAGGGTCGGATCCCAGTTCGCATCGTCGTTCATGACCTCTTCAAACGCTTCGGCATTGGTCGGAAGGTCGCTGAAAACGGCGTAATCGAGCTGCGCTTCCTTGGAGAGCATCCATTCGATGACTTTATAAGCCTTTTCTTTGACTTTACTGAATTTGGGAACGACGAGGGTGTTGAAGTCCGCCAGGACGACGTCGTCTCCCCCTTCCGCTTTCACGCCGGGAATGGTGGCGATGTCCCATCCCGAATCGAGCAGGCTCTTCAGGCCGCCGGGATTGGTATAGCCCGCCACGCAGGTGCCCGTCATCACGGCGTTGTCCGCCGTGCCGTACATGCCGCCGTAACTTTGCGAAAGAGGAACGACCCTGCCGCTCGTCGCAAAGTCATAGAACTCCTGCACGGCGCGTATGCCGTCGGGGGTGTTGCAGAGGATCTTCCCGTCCTCGATGAGGGGCGCGCCCACGCTCGCGAGGAAGGAGAACAGCGCGTCCGTCAGCGTGATGTTGATGCCCATGGCCTTGCCGACCGAATCCGCCACGCCGCCGAGAAGCCCGACGAGTTCATCGCCCGTAAAGGCGGTATCCCTGTCGTAAGGGATCTCCACGCCCGCTTTTTCAAAGTCTGCCGTACCGACGACGGGCACGCGGGAAACGAGGCCGATCGGGATGCCCACGACCTTATCCCCCTGGCGGAAAGCGTTCTGCGCGTCCGCGAGCAGGCCCGAGCGGGTCGCCGAAAGGCTTTCCACCGCGCCGAGATCTTCGAACACGTCGATCTCGGAATACGGTTCCCAGCCCCAGTTGTTCACGAAAATGATGTCCGCCGCGTCTCCGCTCAGAAGGTCGGTGCGCAGCCTGTCGAAGTGGGCGGTGTAGGGCGTGAACTCCCATTCCACGTCGATGTCGGGATTTTGCGCCTCTAACTCCGCCGTCCACGCCTCGAACAGCGGCTTTTCCCATTCCAGCGCCCAGCGCGAAATGTACACCGTGTCGGGGTCGCGCTTGCCGGCGCAGCCGGCAAAACTTGCCGCGCCCGCAACAAACGCCCCGCAAAGGCACAGCGATACGGTTTTTGCGATGATCTTTTTTGTCTTTTCTTTCATGTTTTCACCTGATTGCGGAACAAATCGAAAAATGCGCGCACGGATACACGAAGCATACGGCGCGGCCGATCTTCCGCCCCCTTTCCGCGCCCATTATAGCACAAACGGGCGGGGCTGTCTTTGGACTGCCTTGCTGAATAATTTGTCCTGAATTGCTTTTATTTTTATAATCAAAAACAAAATTGCGCACACCTCTTGCTTTTGGGCGCGTGTGCTGTTATAATATCGGTATGAAAGAGGGATTCGACAGAAAAAAATTCCATATCGACCACAAGTACTTTTTGCAGCCGAGAGAGTTCGGAGATCTCACCCTTCTGCAGATCGGCGAACGCTTCTGCAACGCGGGGTCGGGCTTCCCCGAACACGAACAGATCTGCACGGAGATCACTTACGTGTACGACGGCGTCGCGCTCAACACGATCAACGGGGTGACCGCGCGGATGAAGGCGAACGAACTCAACTTTACCTTCCCGCCCCAAAAGCACTGCATCAGCGCCCCGCCCGACTCCACGATGCGCTATTTTTACATCGGTTTTCAACTCAAAGAGAGCCACCCGCTGTACGGTGAGCTGAAAAAGATCGAAGAGCAAAACGGGCAGGTCTATCTCTCCGACCCTTTCCGCACTTCCACATTTTTCCTGAACGCGATCACGAACAATGCGGCGGACGACGCGCTGTCCGCATTCGTGCTCAAAACTTCGATCGACCAGATCCTCGCGAACTTCCTGCGCGCCTACCGCGGGGAACGGAAGATCGGGCTTTCCAGCGTGGGCAATGCGGAAGTAGTCCTGTTCAACATGCTCTCTTATCTGGACGAAAACTTCCTCTCTTTCCGCAATCTTTCCGAACTTTCCGAAAAACTCGGGTACTGCGCGTCATACCTTTCCCACCTCTTCCACGCGGCGATGCGCTGTTCCCCCACCGCTTATTGTTTGGAAAAGAAACTGCAATATTCGCTTTCCCTGCTCGGGGAAGAAAACAGGAGCGTGACGGAGACCGCCGAAATTTTGCAGTACGACACCATACACTCCTTTTCCAAAGCGTTCAAAAGCCGCTTCGGCGTTTCGCCCGCGGCATATAAGAAAGACGGATCGACATAAAAAAAGAGAGGCAGCCCCCGCCGAACGGCGGGGGCTGCCTCTCATCATAGTGTCAGCTTTCGTATGTCTTTAAGATCTCCAGCGCGACTTCCCGTTTCGGCACGCGCTTGTTCATCGCCTGCTTTTCGATAAAGCGGTGGGCTTCCTGCTCCGTCATGCGCAGGTACTGTATGAGCGCGCATTTCGCACGGTCTACGAGTTTTAAGTCGTCGAATTTGTTTTTCAGCCCCTCCGTTTCCTCTTTCGCGCGGCGCAGTTTCGCGCCGACGTCCTGAGCGATGCCGAGCGCCTGCGCAAACAATTCCGCGTCCAGCGGAAGTTTCAGCACGAGAACGCCCGTGCCCGCAAAAAAAGCGCGCGCGTCATCGTAATGCTCCGCACGGACGGCTACGACCACGCCGCAGCCCTTTTCCGCGAAATCCGCCGCCTGCCGCACGCACGGTTCGGAAAAATGCGGCATGATAAAAGCGATCGCGGGATATCTTTCCGCATCGGCGCTGTCCGTCGTATAATGCGCGGCGACGCCGCGCTTTTCAAACCGCTCGCGGACGCGCGCAAGCATATCGCCCGAAGCGCAATAAACGGCGAGGCGTTCCATATCTCCTCCTTTCAGTTGTTCGTATACATCCTGTGATAGGGATTTTCCGTATCGGGCGTGAGCCTGTAATATACGGAAGAGAGCAGTTTTTTCGTATCCAGCCCGAAAGCGGCGGCGTAATCCTGCAGGATACCGCGCACCCAAGCGTCGGAAACGCCCGTAAGTTTTTCCGCCTTGACCTGTTCGGGAAGCCCCGCGGGCAGTTCGCCGCGGATGTACATTTCTCCGCCGTGCATCCCCGTGCCGCAGAAGTTGCCGACGATCGGCCTGTTTTCCTTGTTCAGCCCGAGCACGGCGATCAGGCCGCCCGCCTGATATTCCCCGAGGAAACTTCCCGCCCTGCCGCCGATGACGATGACGGGTTTGTTTTCTTTATACGCCTTCATGTGGATTCCGCAGCGGTAACCCGCGTCGCCCTTGATGAATATCCTGCCGCCGCGCATCGCGTAGCCCGCGGCGTCGCCCGCGTTTCCGTACACGGTGATCGAGCCGGCGTTCATCGTGTCGCCGATCGCGTCCTGCGCGTTGCCCTCGACGACGATGTCCGTGCCGTCGAGATACGCCCCGAGCGCGTTGCCGGGCGTGCCCTTGATGTGAATGGTCTTGCCGCCCGAACCCGCGCCGATGTAGCGCTGGCCGATGCAGTTGTCTATATAAATTTCTTTGTCGCCGCAGGTGCGGATGCACTCGTTCAGGTTCTGAAAGTGCAGCGTTTCGTTCGCCTCTATACGCATGGTCATTGCCTCCTCGCAAGTTTTTCCCTGCGCGCCGCCGCCGAAAACGCCATGAGCGCGGGCGACTTTTCCAAAAGTTTGAAATCGACCTCCGACAGGGGCGTTTTGTTCCTGATAAGGGAAGTGTAGATGCCCGCCCGCTCGATACAGTCGATGAGGATATAGCCTTTGAGTTCGTTGTCTTTGTAAAAGAGCTTTTTATAGTGATCGGGCGCGATATCTTCGAAGCATTCCCCTTCGTACACGCCCGCCGTGGCGATGTGCGAGCCGAAAAAGCCGATGGCGTTCATCGGAACGGCGTCGGTGAAATGCGCGTCGCCGCCCGCCATGTTCACACCCGCGCACTCCCCCTGCAGGGCGGCGTTGGGCAGAAGCGCCAAAATGCGCCGCGTGCCCGAAGAGATGTCGAAACTCTCGCAGTTGTCGCCCGCCGCAAACACGTCGGGGATGCTCGTTCTCTGCCCGTCGTCGGTGACGATGCCGCGCGCGACCTCTCCGCCCGCGTCCTTTACGAGTTCCGTGTTCGGGCGCACGCCCACCGCAACGACGAGGACGTCGAAGGATATTTCCTTCCCGTTTTTGGTATAGGCGACGTTTTTGCCGAATTTTGCGGCGCTGTCGCCGAGGAGAAAGCGCACGCCCTTCTTTTCGAGCTGCTTCTGCACGAAGGCCGCGCCGCCCTCGTCGAGAATGCTCGGCAGTATCCTGTCGGCAAGGTCGATGACGGTGACGGAACGGCACCTTCCGAGGACGCCCTCCATACATTTGAGCCCGATGAGCCCCGCGCCCACGATGAGCACGTCCTTTTCGGGCGAGAGCGCCTTTTCCAGCGCAAATGCGTCGTCCAGTTTCATGAAACTGAATTTGTTTTCCACCTCTTCCAGCCCTTCCATGGGAGGGACGAAGGGGCGCGAACCCGTTGCGACGAGCAGTTTGTCATACCCCGCTTTTTTGCCGCTTTGCAGGAGAACTCTTTTCTCCTTCGGCTCGATTTTGACGGCGCGTTCCCCCAGAATCAGGTCGACGCCCATCTTTTCGTAAAAATCCGCGGGGCGGTAAGCGATGTGCTCCAAGTCGGTCTTCCCGTACAGATAGTACGAGATGAGCGGCCTGCCGTAAGCGGGGTGTTTTTCGTCGGAGACGATCGTGATCTTTCCCTTTTTATCGACGGAACGGATGCCTTCCACCGCGTAGAGCGCGGCGGTAGAGTTCCCTATGATGACGTATTTCATTGCGATTCCTCCTTTCAGCCGCGATCCTCGAACACGATCGCGCGGTTCGGGCAATGCTTCACGCAGTTGGGCTCGCCGTTCATCTGATTGTCGGTACAGAGCATGCACTTTTGCGCGACTTTGCCCCCTTCCGCGGGCATGATCGCCCCGTACGGGCAGACCATGACGCAGGTATAACAGCCGACGCACTTATCTTTATCGATGAGCACCATGCCGTCGCCGTCGCGGGACAGCGCGCCCGCGATACAACTTTTCACGCAGATCGGATCGGAGCAATGGCGGCAGTTGACCGCAAAATGTACGCCGTCGCCGTCCTCCACCCTGATCCGGGGGAATATATCTTTTCCTTTGAGCGCCTTGACCATGTCCGCGATCCCCGAATTTGCATAGGCGCATTCGTATTCGCAGAGATGGCAGCCGAGGCACCACTTTTCTTCCGCATAGATCTTTTTCATGTTTCGGCCCTCTCTTATTCGCCCGCGTGGCGGATGCCCAGTACGGACAGTTCTCTGTCGGTCAGCCCTATGCCGCGCAGCATCAGCCTGTTGCCGCGCAGCGCCTCGACCGAGTTGATGCCCATGCCGCCCATCATTTCCTGCAATTCGTGCTTCCAAGCCGTAACGAGGTTGACGAGCCGCTTATACCCGACTTCGGGATTCAGCCGTTTGACGAGTTCCGGCACCTGCGTGGCGATGCCCCAGTTGCACTTGCCCTGGTGGCAGGTGCGGCACAGATGACAGCCGAGGGACAAAAGCGCCGCCGTGCCGATGTAGCACGCGTCCGCGCCGAGCGCGATCGCCTTCACGAGGTCGGCTGCCGAGCGCACCGAGCCCGCCGCGACGATGGAAACGTTGTCGCGTATCCCCTCTTCGCGAAGGCGCGTATCCACGCTCGCGAGCGCAAGTTCGATGGGAATGCCCACGTTGTCTCGGATGCGGGTGGGCGCGGCGCCCGTGCCGCCGCGGAATCCGTCGATGGCGATGATGTCCGCCCCGCTCCTCGCGATGCCGCTGGCGATCGCCGCGCAGTTGTGCACCGCCGCGATCTTCACGATGACGGGCTTTTTATAACCCGTCGCCTCTTTCAGCGAATAGACGAGCTGGCGGAGGTCTTCGATCGAATAGATGTCGTGATGCGGCGCGGGGGAAATGGCGTCCACCCCCTTCGGGATCATGCGGGTGGTGGAAACGGCGTCGGTGATCTTGCTGCCGGGCAGGTGCCCGCCGATGCCCGGCTTCGCGCCCTGACCCATCTTGATCTCGATCGCAGCCGCGGTCTCGAGATAGTCTTTGAATACCCCGAACCTGCCCGACGCGACCTGCACGACGGTGTTCTTTCCGTATTTATAGAAATCTTTATGCAGGCCGCCTTCGCCCGTGTTGTAATAGATGCCGAGTTCTTCCGCCGCCCGCGCGAGCGATTCGTGCGCGTTGTAGGAGATAGAGCCGTAACTCATGGCGGAGAACATGACGGGAACGCTCAATTTGAGCTGCGGGGGCAGGGTGTCTTTGAGTTTTCCCTTTTCGTCGCGTTCGAGTTTCGCCGTCTTTTTGCCGAGGTACACCGCCGTTTCCATCGGCTCGCGCAGAGGGTCGATGGAAGGGTTTGTTACCTGCGACGCGTTGACGAGCATTTTGTCCCAATACACGGGGTACGGCTTGGGCGTGCCCATGGAAGAGAGCAGAACGCCGCCCGTGCCCGCCTGGCGATACACTTCGTTGATGGTCTGGTTGTTCCAGTTCCCGTTGATCTTATAGGTGTCGTCCGACTTTACGATCTTTAAGGCGTGCGTCGGGCACAGGCACACGCAGCGGTGGCAGTTGACGCACTTTGTGCTGTCGGCGAACATCTTTTTCAGATCGGGGTCGTAAGAATGCACTTCGTTGGCGCACTGCCTTTCGCAGACGCGGCAGGCGATACATTTATCGGCATCCCGAACGACTTCGTATTCGGGATACATAAAGAGCGTGTCGTTCATTTTCTGCCTCCGTACAATTCAAAGACGACGGGTTCGCCGCCCGCCGGCGCCCAGACCTTGTCGAGTTCGGGCTCTACCACTCGTATGGCGCTCTCTTCGCTGGCGATATACGCTTTGTCGCCCTTTTCCGCGACGACGGTGGAACGGAGTTTGAGCCTGTCGCCGAGCGCCATCAACCCGCCCGTGTAGCCGAGGATAACGGAGAACGGCCCCGTGACGAGAAGAGAAGAGAACATCTTCCGCAAGAGCGTCTCCTGCTCCCGTTCTTCTTCCCCTTTGCGCGATATGGTAGACCAGAAGGAGGGCGCGACGACGTGCGCCGCCTCCTCGAGCGTCAGCTTTTTGCGGCGGACGAGGTAGTCGAATATGTAAGTGATGACCTCGGTATCCGTCTGCAGATTGCACTTGTAGCCGAACATTTCGATGTAGCGGCGGTTGGCGTCGTAAGAGGAGATCTCCCCGTTGTGTACGATGGAAAAATCCAACAGCCCGAAGGGGTGCGCGCCGCCCCACCAGCCGGGCGTGTTGGTCGGGTAACGCCCGTGGCACGTCCAGCTGTAACCCGAATATTCGTCCAATCTGTAAAACCTGCCCACGTCTTCGGGAAAGCCGACCGCCTTGAAAATGCCCATGTTTTTGCCCGAAGAAAAGACGTACGCCCCCTTGACGAAGGTGTTTATTTTGTTCACGCACCGCACGACGTATTCCGCCTCGTCCAGATGCGAACTTTCAAGTTTCCTCGAAAGGGGCGAAACGAAGTAGCGGTAAATGAGCGGCTCGTCGCAGATCTCGGGGATCTTGCGCGTCTGAATTTCGGACGCGTAGGCGATCTCGAAATGCCTGCCGAGGTACTCTTCCGTGTTCGATTTGGCGAACGTATCGTCGTAAAAGAGGTGGAACGCGTAAAAATCGCGGTAGTCGGGATAAATGCCGTACCCCGCAAAGCCGCCGCCCAGACCGTTGGAACGGTCGTGCATGACGGAAATGGAGCGGATCATGACGTCTCCGCTCATTCCCTTCCCGCTCCTGTCGATGACACCCGATATGGCGCACCCGGAGGGGATCCTCTGCTGTCCTTCCCGTAACATAAAGAACTCTCCCATAGACCAGAAAGGTCTTTGATTTCTAACGGAAAAATTATAAACCCGCGAAAAACAAAAATCAACGAATCGGCCACTTAAAGAATTGATAGAAGGTATAAGCAGAGTTTAACTTTCGGCCTTTTCCCCTGCCCGAAAGCAAGGGAAAAATCGCGCCCCGCGACCGCGCCGCGCGGCGCTTTGCTTATTAAGATTTTTCGGAAGAAAAAAAAGAAGACGCTTGACGGAATACGCCGTTTCTTTTATAATGGATAGAGAAGATTTATTAAAACGGCGCGGCAAAAACTGCCGCGCCCGAAGGGGGATCTATGTCTGATATACCTGCGCTCAAACTGCCCGGCGTGACCGAAGAAGATTTTGCCGACGCGTTCCAAACTTTGGAAGAATGCCGCATCGACAGCGTGCCCGCTTATGGCTTCGTTTACCCGTTCTTTGCCCCGGGCGGACAGTACGGGCCGAACTGGTGGAACATCGATTCTTCCGTCGCCCTTCGCGGTTACCGCTGGAAAGACCGCCTGTTTGCGGAAAACTCGCTGCGCAACTTTTTCGTTATACAGAAAGAGGACGGAAGGATCCCGCTTTACGGCTGTGACCATGTGCATCCGTACGACGAAGACATCAGCTCTCTGCCGAAACTTATCGAAGTCGCAGGCCGCCTCGCCGCCGAAAGCGACGACGGGGAATTCGTAGAAGGCTGTTACCGCCTGATCCGAAACTATCTCGGATGGTGGCTCAAATACAGGCGGGTCGAAGAGACGGGGCTCGTCAGCGCGGTGTTCGAGGAAACCTTCGTCCCCTATCTCCGTAAATCGGGCGAAAGGCTCGCCGTGGATACGAACGTAGAGATCGTCGCGGGGCTGGGCGAGGCTGCCGCGCTTGCGCGAAGGCTGGGCGACGGACGCGCGGCCGAACGTTACGAAGCCCTGCGGCAGGAATTTTCGGACGCGATCAACCGCTGGCTTTGGGACGAGGAGAAGGGCGCGTACTACCCCTATCTGCTCAAATCGAAAACGCATGAAAATTTTTTAATGGCTTCCGCCTTTCTGCCCCTGCGCAAAGGGATCGCCCCGAAAGAACGCGCGGAAAGGCTCGTTTCCCTGCTCACGGGCAAAGATTTCGGCTGGGACACCTTTCCCGTCTTTTCGGCGTCGCGCAAAGACCCGCAGTTTACCGTCACGGAAGGCGACTATCAGTTCAACGCCAGCTGGAGCGGCAGCGTGTGGACGCTGCTCAATGAAGCCATCGTGCAGGGGCTGAAAGACAGCGGATACGAGCAGCTCGCCGCCGGCCTCGCCTATCGGACGGTCATGGAATTCAACGCAAAGTATTACGAATTTTTACAGCCCCTCAACGGCAGCGGTCAGGGCGTAAAGCGGTACGCATGGACGGCGTCGCAATACATCCGGCTGATCGTGGAGGACATTTTCGGCATTGCGGCGGACGCGCAGACGAAAACGGTGTCCGTGCGCCCGCTCCTGTGCAAAGCGCTCCGAAGCGGAGAACTTTCCCTGACGGGCGTAAAACTGCCCGACGGCGGCACGCTTTCCGTTTCCATAAAGGACGCGGAAGCGTCCGTAAGCACGCAAAACACGGCTTACCGCGCGATCGTGACGCAGCCGTTCTCCTCCTGACAGCCTTTGACCGGTCACAAACCAACGAATGTACGAAGCGATCATAACGCATGGGGGCGGATATCCTTTCGGATATCCGCCCCCATGCGTTCTATTATTTTGCTTTCGCGGTGTTTAACGCCTGTTCCGCTTTGCGATTTTTTCGAGGGGGACTTTGGGCGTCCTGTCTTCATACAAAAGCCCGTTGACCTCCTGTTGGACGTCGGAAAGCTGCGTATAGCAGAACCCGCTGATATTCAGGCTGTCGATCGCCCCGACCAAAGAGGCGAAACGGTCGAGAAATTCCTCGTCGCCGCCGACGCCGTTGCCGTAGCCCCATCCCCTCGTCTCGTCGCACACGTACGCCGTGCCGCCGAATTCGCTGATCATGATCGGCTGACCGCGGTACGCATACCCGTCCGCGAAGGGCATCGGCTGCTCGTTTTCGGAACTGCCTTCGGAGATCTTTTTCAGCGTTTCGTAACGCGCGCGCAGTTTTGCCCCGTCCTGCTCGTAATCGTGCAGGGTGAGGATATCGCTCATGGCGTGTTCCCAGCCGTCGTTCGAGATCACCGGGCGCATCGTATCGATGCTCTTGGTCAGATAATAAAGCCCCGTCGCGAGATTGCTCTGCGCTTCGTTCGTCAAAATATTCCTTACCCCCCAGCTCTCGTTGAATACGACCCAGGTAACGAGGCTCGGGTGGTTATAGTTCGCGCGCACGATCTCCAGCCATTCCCGCGCGATCTGCTCGGAACATCCGTCCGCATACCAATGGTTGGACGGGAGTTCGCACCATACCGTAAACCCCATGACGTCCGCGTAATAGAAAAACCGTTCGTCCTCTACTTTCTGATGCTTCCGCACCCCGTTAAAGTTCATTGCTTTCGCCAGTTCGATGTCCTTGACGAGCGCTTCTTCGCCCGGGGGCGTAAGCCCGCTCTCCTTCCAATACCCCTGATCGAGCAGCAGGCGCGCATAGAACGGCCTTCCGTTGAGCAAAATCTTGTCTCCTTTGACCGAATAATCGCGCAGGGCGAAGTAACTGCCGACGCGGTCGGTTTCCTGCCCCCCCTTGCTTACGGCGATATCGAGATCGTAAAGCGCAGGGTTGCAGGGCGCCCAGAGTTCGACCTGATAGGTAAGTTTTTCGCTCGGAAGGGAGACCGTGACCGAATTATGGCGGTTATTCGCCGCCGCCGCGACCGAATGCAGTTTTACGCCGCGGAAACCGATATCGAAGCGAACGGCGACGTCGTCGCCCGGCGCGCTCACGCCGAAATCGAATCGAACGGTATAGTCCTTCAGGTTCGGCGTGATCTTCAGGCTTTCCAGATAAACGTCATCGACGTATTCCAGCCATACGCTTTTCCAGATGCCCGTGGTCTGCACGTACCAGCAGCCGAAACTTTCCTTTTCCCAGCGCTGTTTGCCGCGTACCTGCGCGGGGTGATCGGCGTCGTCGCAGCGCACGGCGAGCATGTTTTTACCCGTTTTGAGGAACTTCGTCACGTCCACGGAAAACCGCGCGTACGCGCCGCGGTGCGTGCCCGCAAGCGTGCCGTTGACGTAGACATACGTTTCGTAATCCGCGCCTTCGAAGTGCAAAATCGTCCTTTTGCCCTCTTTGCCCTCGATCTCGCGCGCATACCAGACCGTTTTGCGGGGCGTCGCATCGCCGATCCCGCTCATCTGCGTTTCGTAACTGAAAGGCACGCGGATCTCGCGCGGCAGTTTTCCGCCGAGCGCGTCGCACTCTTTCGTCTCTTCGCCGAACCCGAAGCGCCATGCCCCGTTGAGATCTGTCCAATCCCCGCGCACGAGTTGGGGACGCGGATAACCTTTCATATAGCATTTTACATGATTCATTTTCTTTTCTCTCCGATTCAAATACGTTTATAATCCAATGAATGCACCGTAAGTTCTCCCGAGCCGACGTAAATGCCGAGCCTGCCCTTCATAAACGCGCAGGCGTCGTTCGCAGTAAACGTGACCGCATTGTCGACCGAAACCGTGAAAGAATGCCCTTCCGCACGGATCGTGAGCGTATGCACGCCGCCGCCGAGATCGAGCGATCCCGTACGCGCAACGCCGATCGCGCCGCGGTCGCCGTAATCATACTTTTTGAGCGTGACGAGGCTTTGGCTCAACTGTAAATAATATCCTCTCCACGATTCCGCGGGCTGATTTGAAAAATATGAATAATCGGAAGAACGGATCATAAAGCCGAGGTTGGTTCCGACGGACAGGGAACACGAGAACGTGACGACAGCTTCGAAATTCACGCAATCGGTATTGTTCCAATACCCCGCGCCGTAGTCGCCGCGCACGGTGAGCGCGCCGCCGTCCGTTTCGGCGCTCCCGTTGACTCTCTCGAAATCGGTAACGGAGACCGAACCCGATGCGTTCGTTTCGCCCGCCTCGAAAAGGGTGACTTCCGCCCTGCCGGAAACGACTTCCGCCTTCATCGTGCCGATGCCCGCCCGTACGCCGATATTGCCGAGGTAAACGCGCACCGTTTCGCTCCCGTCCGGGGCGGCGGGGACGGTCGCCGTGATCCTCTGCTCCCCGATCTCCACGGCGATCTGCGCGCCCGCGCTCGCCGCGGTGACTTCCGCCGCGATATAGTAAGTGCCGTCGGACGGCACGTCTATCGCGTATTTGACCCAATCGCCCCTGTCCAGCGCCACGGCATAAGCATCGCCGACGCGGACGGTGCTCTCCTTTTCGCCCACGCGCACGCCGCCCGTTTTGCGCGCGGCCTTCGCGATCGAAAACCCGCGCATTTCCCCTTTCAGATAAGAGACCGCGGGGAACTTCGTCGGAAAGTTTTTCAGCGCTTCGAAATCGGACGTGCCGAACACATCGTTCGTGAAGGCGGTGTAACCCACCCCTTCCGCCGAGGCATAGCCCGTTTCTCCCGCCGCGGAAGCCGCCTCGTAAGAGACGACGCGCATGCCGTTGCAGTAGACATGACCGACTCCGTCGCCGTTTTCGATGCGGACGGTCGCCAGTTTCCCTTCGGGGAGAACGACCGGCTTTTCGCCGAGCAGCGTCTGCTGCCCGTTCCGCGTGAGAGTGAGCGAGATCTTGCCGCCTGCCGCGCGCACGGTATACTCCGCATTCTCCGTCCGCCCGAAAAAGATCTCCTGCTCGTCCGATGGAACGAAGTTGTATTCCGCCGTAAAATACCCGTCCGTTTCGCCGAACACGTACGCGCCGCCGCTGCGCTGCAGCGCTTCCGCATAGCCGCCCTTGTCGGGCGCGGAGGGCACGGCCACGGGCCTGTGCGTGACGCCGTTGGCCGTGAGTATGCTCCCGCTCGCGAAATACCTGTCGAGGTTATATCTGCGCGCGGGGCCTCTACCGACCAGGCTGTGATAGGCGGTATAGACCGAATCGAGGTCGGGCCCGTTGAAGTTGCTTGCGTGCCCCAGCCCGCGGTGTTCCGCGTCCGTGTCGATGATCGTGACGTTGTCCGCCGGCTGAATGAACGAAGAGAGATCGGTCAGATCTTCAGCATAGGAATAGGCGACCCTGTACCCCGACGACAGGACGTGGTTGCCCGTGTACGTCAGGTAACTGAACCCGCCGCGGCGGAATATGCCGGGGCCTTCGATCCAATGGTCGAGGTTCGCCGTGCCCAGCTCACCCGTATCGCCGAGCGTATCGGGATTGACGTCGGAGACGTCCGTGATCTCGTTGTATTTAAGGCCTGCAGGCGTAGAGGTATGCAAAAGATACAGTTTTCCGTCGTCGGAAACGTAAAACGAACCGTCTATGCCCAGCCCGATGTTGCCGTAATCGATATCCCCTTCGCCGCGCGCCGAGGTGCTGATGAGCTCAAAGCCCTCCGTCGGGCTTTCGGAACGGTAAATGTAATGCCCGTTGCCGCCGCGCGACTGGCAGAGATAAAAATACCCGTTGTAATATACGACTTCGGGCGCGTATGCGCCGTGCGAAGTCGCTTCCGAATCGGAAACGGCGTAGCCGCGGTACGTCCAGTTGACGAGGTCGTCCGATTCGAAAACCTTGATCCCGTCGCAGGGATCGGAGGTGGAAGGGTACAGATAATATTTTCCGTTATAGCGCATGACGAAGGGGTCGCCGACGCCGTACTGCCCGTCCGGCCCCGTCGCGTCGCTTGCGCCCCACTGCCCTTCGATCTCGATCGGGTTTTCATACCGCCCGACTTCGGGCGGGACATACGCTATTACTTCTTTTTTTTCCGCGGAACAGCCCGTAAACGCCGCCGCGGCCGTCATCAATGCAGCCAATGCAATTACTTTTCCTTTCATTTTTCCGCATACCTTTTCGCATATCCTTCACGGGCTGCGGGAAACCCCGCAGCCCGCACGGATATTCCGTTTATGCGCCGATCTTGAGGTTTTTGAATATGACCGCCGCGCCGTCGGTGTAAAGGCCGACTTTGCCGTTGACGAACGCCCAATCGTCCGTCACTTCAAACAACTGCGTGTCATCGATCCAAACGGTGAACGTATTGCCGCGCGCCTGTATCCTGATCGTATAGTACCGATCGCTTTCGGGCGCCTGACGCGCGTCCGCCGCAATGCTGCGGCTGTCGTCCGCGTAGTTCAGCCTGTTGAGCGTCACCGAATTGTTGTTGAGGGCGAGATAGTAGCCCTGGATGCTCATATAACTGTCGTAAGGGGAAGAAGCATAGTTGCCCGCGCGGAACACGATGCCCGCCGTGGACGAAGAACCCGTAGCGCCTTCGAGCAAAACGTCGACTTCCAGCGTGAAATCGGTGACGGAATCGTCGCCGAAGTACACGAGCTGGCGCGTACCGGCTTTCGCGTAATGGCCTTCGTCTTTGATCTTCCAGATCGTCTTATAATCCGCGCCCTTTTCCGCATAAGTCGCGAGGGACTGTTCGTATTCGGGCGTTGCGGACGAGGTCTCCACGAAACGGAACGCCGCAAACGTGACGGAATCCCCTACGTTTTCCAGGCGGACGATGCGCGCGCCTTCGGCAACGTCAAACTCGCCGACGATCGCCTTCACGTAGCCGTTTGCAACTTCTGTCGCGACCGCGGGAAGGGTGCAGCGCCATACTGTTCCGCCGTTCACCCCGTCGATCCTGACGCCGATCTCTTTGCCGCCGTCCGCCGCGGGATAGACGAGTTCGAGCCCGTACCTGCCCGTCGCCTGATTGTAGACGAGATAGGAAGCGTCGTCCCCTTCCGCGCCGAGGGTGAGCGCCTTCCACCCTTCCAGGCGGTAGTCGCCCGTTTCGGCGCTGATCGTCTGCACGCCGCTCGCGCTGCTCAGATCAAACCCGTCGGTATACGTATCGTCGTGCAGGTATGCGGAAGCGCCGACATACGTGCCCGCCTGTTTGGCTTCGCGCTCGTCGCTCATGCCCATGGCGACGTCGGAATACGCGGTATAACCGACCTCGGCGTTCTCCGCAAGGGACAGATAACCGATCTTCCCCGCGATCGTGTTCAAAGACGCATTGTCGATCTTGGTCATGTTGTCGAACACGACGTCCACAACGCCGCCGCGCGCCGCAACGCGCACCGTATGCAGTTTATCCGCCGCAAAATCGTTGACCAGCGTGCCGGAAGCGACTTCCGTCGTCGCTCCGCCGACGGTGTTGTTGAGTTTGACCGTCTTTGCGGCAAGGTCTACGGCAACGCTCATATAATTCTGCGCGTCGACGTAACCGAACACGAAAGTCGACGAAGAGGCGCCGCTTACGTTGAATTCCGCCGTGAAATCCGCATTTGCGGAAGTTTTGCTGACAAGGAAGTCGCCCTGCGTTTCGAACTTCTCCTCATCCCTGCCCGAAGCATAGAACGAAGGGAGTGCGGGCGTCACGCTGCCTTCCAGCGTGGGCGCGACAGCCATCATCGTGCCGTTGAACGTGAGGCGGTCGATGCCGAGGCTGCGGTTGGGGCCGCCCGAAGAGTTGAGATAGTGGTACGCGAGATAGTAAGAATCCATATCCGGCCCGAGCACGGTGGACGAATGCCCTATACCTTTGAGTTCGCTCTCCGTTTCCAGGGCGATCGGGTTGTTCTGTGCGCGGGTGAACGCGTTCCTGTAATTGCTTGCGGGGATCTCCTCCGCCGTGGAATAAGCGATGCGGTAGCCGTCCGAAGAGACGTGGTTGCCCGTATAGGTCAGATAGTAAATGCCGTCGCGTTTAAGGATATACGAACCCTCCGTCCAGCCGCCGATGGAAGTGTTGTTCAGCACCGGCGTGGAGGTCGTGTCGACCGTGAGCATATCCGTCATGCGGGCCATGCGGATACCGCCGTTGTCCGCGTAGGTGAAATACATCTGTTCGTCGTCGTCGATCAGGACGGAGCCGTCGATGCTCAGCCCGAAGTTGTCCGTCGCCCTGACGAACGGGCCTTCGGGGCTGGACGAGGTGAGGATATAGTGGCCGTTGCCGCCGGGCGAAGTGTACATATAGAACGTGCCGTTGAAATAGTACACTTCGGGCGCGTACGCCGCGAGGGTCACCGTGTCTTCGGAAACGTAGCCCTCTTTCAGGCCGTTCCCCGTGACGGGCGCCCAGTTGACAAGGTCTGCCGACTTATAGGCGCGCACGCCGATCTCGCTGTCGAGCGAAGAGACGTAGAGGTAATAAACGCCGTTGTAGCGCATGACGAAGGGGTCGCCGATGCCGTAGCCGGGCCACTGGTTGTCGATGACCGCGTCGTCGCCGAGCAGATACTCGTTATAACTGCGGTTGTCATACGTGGTGACGACGGAGTTCGGGTCGGTATATTCCACGGAAGGCGGGGTGCCGCCGCCTCCCTGCCCTCCCTGCTCCGCGCACGCCGCCGTTCCGAGAAGGAGCGCGGCCGTCAGCGCGGCAAGAGACAAATTCTTTATGATTTTCATACTATTTCCTCCTTAATCCGTGACTTCGGAATTGGAACCTGCGACCGCGAGCGAGCCGTCCGCTTTGATGCGCACGTACCCCGCCGTGGCTGCCGCGTCCGCAACGACGTGGCAGCCGCCCGCATACGAGTACAGCATGCCGTTCCCGTATTCGTTGGAACCGTTGTCAACCGTCAGCCAGCCTTCCAGAATCGCAAATCCGATGACCTCGTCGGCGGAAGCGCCGATGTCGGAATACAGCACTTTATAGGTGAACCTGGTCACACCGTTCTCGCGGGTAATGGCGAACGTTCCGAGTTTGTGCGCGTCGTCCGCCGCCCACCATGCGTTGCCGTCCACCCTGCTATCGTCGTCGCTGTCGAGATTTTTATAAGCGTTCCCGTCGGAAACGAGTTTATACTGATGATCGACGGCCCAGCCCGCGGCGGGATCTCCGGTATCGATATACAGGAGAAGCGTTTCCGTACCTTCGCTGCGCGTACCGAAATCTCCCAGCGTGACAAATTCGAACGTGATGCCTTCGCCGTCGCGGGAAACGACCTTCGCATGGAAACTGTCGTCGTTCGCACCCTTGCCGAAATGCAGGTTATAGCCCGTGAGGTCGAGTTCGGAAAGCGCGGCGTTTTCCGCATTCCAGAAAGGCTTGTTGTCCGCGCCGATGCGCATATAATCCCACGTGCGTTCGGGCTGTACGAATTCGAGCCCGTCGACGCCCGTTATGCCGTCGGCAATCCAGCCGTCCCAATCCGAAACGATGCTCTGCCCGAACGTGACGCCGACGATCTCGTCGCGCTGCACGCCGAGGAACGTATAAGGTATCTCGAAAGTGAGTACGGGCGAATCGCCGTCTGCACCCGTGACGTTATACCTGAGCGTATCGATGCCCGTGTTTGAACCGCCGAAATTATCGACCCTGACCGAGCCGTCGGCATAGAGGTCGAACCGATAGTCGGTCGCATTCCTGCCTCCTTCGCCCGAACTCAGCCCCGTATCGAGGAAGAATTCCACATTGCCGGTAAACGGCGCGCTGCCCTCGAAACGGAACAGGAACGCGCTCTCACCCCTCGTCACGTAGGGAACGAAGGATGCGAAGGAATCCGACTTTATGCCGAACGCGCCGCCGAGCGCTTCGTATTCGAGCGCAAGGAATGCGTCGGAAAGGGTGACCTGTTCATCGTCCGTATAATCGGCCGCGCGGAAAGAAATGCTCGAAGAGAGGTAGCCGTCCGCTTCGATGGTGATCGTCGTATCGACCACGGGGAAGTTTTCGATCTCGAAAGAGCCGTCCGGCCCCGTCGTGACGGACAGATCGCCCGCCCTGACCGTAGCGTTCGCAATGCCGCCGTTTATGCCGACCACTTTGCCGCTGACGGTAATGTTGCGGATCTGCGCGGAAGCCGTGATCTGTTTATTGATCGTGAGAGAAGAATCCGCCGCCGCAAGCTGCGCCGCCGTGCGCTGCTCCGTGCCCTGCGCATAGCCTTCCTTCGTGAAGGTGATCGTCACGTCGGCGAAAGCCGTCACGTTTTCGAGGGTATACTGCCCGCTCCGGTCGGTCGTTGCGGTGACGCTCCCGCCGTTCAGATAGACGAGTTCGACTTCAACGCCCTCGACGGGAGTGCCGTCCTGATCGGTGACCGTGCCCGTGACGGTGATGCGGCGCGCTTCCATGGTTACGTTTTCAGACCAGGAAGAGGCGATGCCGCTGAAATAGCCCGCTTCGATGGTCGTCTGCCGTTGGACATAGCCCTGCCCGGAATAGGTGACCGTGATCGCCTCGTCGGAAACGGGAACAACCATGCTCCAGGAACCGCCCTGACCCGAAACGGTGCTGACGCCGTTTGCGGATACGGTGATGCCCGCGACACCCGTGCTGCCCGAGAAGGTCGCCGTCTTGTTATTGTTCGCGGCTTCATAGAGGCCGTTCAGCGCGTTTACGCGCACATAGTCGGACGGGATCTCCGGCGCGACGAAGCCGATGCCGTTCGTGCCGATCATGTCGTCACGGCCCCAGCCGTCCCAAACGCCCGCGCCGTTGTTCTGCCCGAGCGAAATGCCGAAGGGTTCGAGCTCGCCGATGCCGAGCGTCGTATAAGGGATGAAGAATCTCGCGGTATAGCCGCCTTCTTCGATGCGGTTCACCGTCCATTCGATGCCGTCCGTCGTAAAGTTACCGCCGTAATTGACTGCGGTGACCGTACCGTCCGCGCGCAGTTGATACTGCACGTCCGTGGAATTGCGCGTATCTCCGCTCTCTTTGGTGTCGAAATACAATTCGATCCAGCCGTTGAAAGTTCTTTCGCCCGAGAATTCGATCACGACGCCGTCGAGCGCGCGGGAGATTTCGCCGCTGTTGCTCGCAAGCCCCGTCACCGAACCGAACGAGCCCGTTACAGAAGCGGGAAGGCTGATATTGACGTCGCCGAGCGCCGTCGTGCCGTCCGTTACAAGGTCTCCTTCTGCGATGACCGTCTGCGAATCGGCATAATTCGCGCAGGATACGGTCAGCGTAACGTCGCCGTTGTTGGAAGGAACGCCCGAGATCGTAAACTCGCCGGACGCGTTCGTCGTCGCCGTGAGGAGCGTGCCCTGCACCGACACGGTCGCGTTTTCGACCGCACCGTATGCCACGTTTTTGACCGTGCCCGTGACCGTCGTCGTTTCGAGGTCAGACGTTGCCGCAAGCATGAAATCCTTGATCACGATGCCGCCGTCCGCCGCGCGCAACTCGGCGCGGGTGTACGAAGCCTGACCGGAAAGATAGCCGTCTTTCGCAACGGTGACCGTATACGTCAGTTCGGGATCGACGTCTTCGATGACGAAATATCCCGAAGCGTTCGTCGTCGCCGTGTGCCGCACGTCGCCCGAAACAGCGGTGACCTGCGCGTCGGCTACGGGATCGCCGTTCTGATCGACCACGTTGCCCGCGATGTCGGCGGGAGCTTTGGGCTGCTCGTCGCGGGACATCAGCATATTGTCCGCATCGAGGAGAATGTACTGGTCGGGGATCTGCGGGTTGACCGCCGAACCGCCGTACGACCAGCCGTACCAGTTCCAGGACGATGTTTCGCTGCCCGTCGCCGCGTCTTCGGTGCGGATCTTGTCGACCTGCCCGAACGCAATGCCGATCGTGTCGTCCTTTTCAATCATGATCTGCGCATAAGGGATCATGACTTCGACGGAATAACCGGTGTCGTCCGCGGTATCGCCGTCGTTGAGCGTCCCGTCGAGGGAAACTTCATAGTCGATCAGCCCGTTCCAGTTGCCCCACAGTCCGCCTGCGCCCTGCATAATGCGCGTTTTGCTGTGGATGCCGAGGTTGAGCTGATAATCGTCGCTCTGCGGGCTGCGTCCGCCGTCCGCAAGCGTGTCGATATACAATTCGATGCTGTCGCCGCGGGTGACCGCGTCGTCGTTGGTGACGCCCTGCGTAAGAAGGACGCTGTCTTTTACCTCGAAGAGGAAGAACAGCGCGCTCTCCCCGCGGTAGACCTTGACGGATACCGCATCGGAACCGTCCGCCTGTTTGCCGTACGTGACGAGGTCGTCCACCCCCTGCCACTGCTCATCGTCACCGAAACCGTCGATCGTGAGTTCGGGGGCTTGATAGTTGCCGTCGAAATCGAACTGGCCGTCGCCCGGCTGTTTGTCGGGCGTGTAGTCCTGATAGGTGTCGCCCGTACCGCCGGAGCCGCCGCCGGTGTTCCCGGTGTTGTCGCTGCATGCGGCCGCCGAGACGGTAAACGCAAGGGCGAGCGCCGCCGCAAGGACAAATCTCATCTTTTTCATGAATTTCCTCCTTCTTGAAAATTTATTTTGCAGATCAGCCCTTCACGCCGCTGATCGCAAGAGATTCGATAAAGAATTTCTGACAGGACAGATAAATTACGAACATCGGGATGCTCGAAAGCACCGCGCCCGCCAGCGCCATCGGCAGGTATTGCCTGTTCATGGACGGGTTCAGACTTCCGAGCAGCGCCTGCAACGTCATGCGGCCGGGCGTGATGAGGTAAATGGAAGGAGCGAAATAGTCGTTCCAGATCCCGATGAACCAGAATATGACCTGCGCGGCGATCGCCGTTTTCACGAGGGGCAGCATGATCTTGATAAAGCAGGTGAAATGCCCCGCGCCGTCGATGCGCGCCGCTTCGAAATATGCGTTGGGAATGCCCCGCATATACTGAACCAGAAAGAAGAGCATGGACACGTTGCCGAAAAATCCGGGAAGGATGAGCGGCCAGAGCGTATCGAACATGCCGATCGTCTGAAACACGCGGAACTGCGGAAGCATGAGCGCCGCATAGGGAACCATCATGCCGCTCATGAGAAAGAGCAGCCAGAACGTTTTATGCGGGAGTTTGAGCTTCGCGAAACTGAACGCAGCCATCGCGGAGACGAACGTACCCACGACGATGACGCTCACCTCCACCAGCACGGTGTTGAAAAAGGCGTTCACGATCGGGAAGTTCGGGCTCGTAAACAAGTCCGTATAGTTCGTAAAGATCCACTCCTGCGGGAAGAACCGGAATTCCAGAGCGTTCGCATCCAGCGGCGCTTTGAAAGAGCCGAGCAGCATCCAAAGGTACGGCATCACCAAAAACGCCGCGCCGATGATGAGAATGATATACGTAAAAATGCGGAGAACGATACCGACGATCGTCTCGCGCAGGGCGGAACCGCCGCCCGCCTGCATCGTCTTTTCCATAGCGCTCATTCCTCGTACACCCACTTATTCGAAAACTTGAACTGCACCAGCGTGATGAGCATGATGAACACCGCAAGCAAAACGGACGCCGCCGATGCGAGCCCCTGATTGTTGTTGCCCTGTATGCCCTGCTGCCAGATAAAGTACACGACGGTCGTCGCGCCCGAGTTGCCGCCCGCGAACACCTGCGAATCGGCATACGACTGCAACCCGCCGATCAACCCCGTTATGAGCAGATAGAAAGTGACGGGCGATATGAGCGGCAGCGTGATCGAAAAGAACTGCCGCAGTTTCCCCGCGCCGTCGAGCGAAGACGCCTCGTACAATTCGGGCGAAACGTTCAGCATGCCCGCAAGGTACAGGATCATCGCGCTGCCCATCGAATTGAGCGAGTTTTTGAATATGATCGCCGCTTTGAGCGTCGTGCTTCCGTCCAGCCACACGACGTCCAGCCCGAAGATCGTGTTGAACAGGCCGTTGCTGCGGAAAATATAGTTCCATACGATGTTCAGCGCGACCGCGCTCGAAACCGAAGGGATGTAGTAAAGCACCTGGAAGAATTTCGAGCCCTTGATCTCGCCGAGGCGGAGAAGCCCCGCCAGCGCAAGCCCCAGGATCATGCCGAACGGAACGCTCAGCAGCATGACGATCGTATTGACGATCGCTTTGCGGAACAGCGGCCACCGCGTCGGAGACGTAAACAATTCGATATAATTTTCAAATCCCGCAAACGTCGATACGTTGGAAAGCGAATTGTAATCCTGAAAGCTGTATACGACCGTAAAAATGACGGACAGTGCGGTAAAGATCAAAAACCCCGCGATCGGCGGCAAAATAAACAGGAACGCGACGAGGTGTTCCCGCCGTTCCGTTTTGCTCACCCTCTTTTTCGGATTTCCCGCGGAAGGGGCAAGCCCCTCCGCCGCGGATCCCGTTACGTTCATATCGACCGATTCCATTGCGATTTCCCCTCTTTAACCAAGGTTCGCGATCATTTCGTCGAGCACGCCCTGGAAAGTCTGCGCATACGCGGTGCAGATCTGCTCCGCAGTCCTCACGCCCGTCCACAACCCCTGTTCGTCGATATACGTCAGGAAATCGTCGTACCAACCCGAAGAATATGTGTAATAGCGGGGACGCACTTTGCCGCCGATCTTGTCCGTGTCGGAAAACCCGTCGATCGTGTCGACCCAGACGGAACGGTCGGCGGGGTCTTTCCCTTCCAAAAGCCCCTGCGTGTCGTTCACGTATTCATCCGTCGCCATGGATACGATATTGGGAACTTGCTGCCCGAGCTGATAGAATTTGCGCTGTGCGGCCTCGTCCATGCAGAGATATTTCGCGAGGCGCATCGCCGCGGCAGTCTGCAGGCTGGACGCGTTGTTGCTCACGCAGTATCCCATGGAGCCGACCCAAGCCGTGCTCATCGCGTCGGGATTTGCCCCGTTGTAAGGAACGGGGAGAATGTTGGATTCGAAAGGAATGTTAAAACTCCAGAACTGCGCGCAGTCCCAAGGGCCCATAAAACTGAATATGCAGCCCGAATTGAGGAAGCGGGTGAAGCCGTCCGTCTCCGACTGGAGCGCCGCGGGCACCATGACGTGGTCGACGAGCGTCAGATCCGCAATGAATTGCAGCGCATTGATAAAATCGGGGTCGGTGATCCTCTGTTCGCTCGCGTCGTCGGTAAAGAAATTCGCGTCGTTGGAATAGACCGCCGTCTCGATCTCGTAGTGTGAGATGCCGTAAACGCTGTCGTCGGGCGTCCCGTCGCCGTTTTCGTCCGTCACGAGCTGTTTGAGAAGGGTGCGGAACTGCTCCCACGTCATCGGCGATTCGGGATTGAGATAGGTCGCATAGATCTCCTCGGAATCCAGCCCCTTTTCGCTGATCTTTCTGTCGAGCAGCGTCTTGTTGTAGACGAGCGTGAAAGGCCCGAGATCTTTGGGCAGCCCGTAAAGGGAAGCGCCTTCGCTCTGCCCGAGGGTCGCCGTGTCGGGATTGTAATAATATTCGTCCACGGCCTGCGGCCAAAGCTGCGAGAGCTCATCGTCGGTCACATAACCCGAAATGTCTTTGAGAAGCCCTGACGAGACCCATTCCAAAAAGTCATAGTCGGGCATGTAGAACAATTCGGGCAGATTCCTTGCCGAAGCGCGCAGCGTCGTCATGTACGTGGAAGAACTGATCCCGCGGTATATGACGGTGATGTTTTCGTTCCCCTCTTCCGCCATGAACTGGTCGACGAGCGTCTGATAGTTCTCCTGTTCGGAAAGGTCGCCCCATCCCCAAAAGTCGATCGTCACCTGTTCGGTGATCGGGTCGTCCGGCTGAATGACGGGGCCGTCGTTGCCCCCGCCGGAACAGGCCGCCATGCACGAAACCGCCATGGCGCAGGCAAGCATCGCAACAAGCAAACGTTTTTTCATTTTTTCCTCCTTTCGCGGTGAATCCCGCTATTTCTGATATAGAATATTTTTTTTCGCCGTCAGGCGAAAACGGGAGCGCTCCCGTTAAAACTTTTTCCGATTTACGGGTTCATTATAAATCCGATCGCTCCTCCCGTCAACTACTATTTTTAGAATTGTTAAATTCATTGTTTTTGTTATATGAAAGTTGAAGTAATTGCCGCACTTTTTTCGCCGGGGACTTGAATTTTTTTCGGCGCCGTGATACAATGTACATAAAACATAAGGGGGTCAAAACCATGGCGATCAGGGACTTTCATCTGCAGATCACGGACGAAGAACAGCTCAAAGACATTGTACAGGCGCTCAACACGTCGGTGCGCCGCAAGATCATGGCGATGCTCAGTTCGTCCGCATATTCCATCGCAGACCTTGCAAAAAAACTCAAACTGCCGATTTCAACGGTATCCTTCCACATCAACATACTGCGTAAAGCGGGGTTCATCAACGTGACCGTCAAACGCAACACGCGCGGCAACGCGAAACTCATATCGCGCCAGATCGATCATTTTTCTTTGGACTTCAACGTGGACAGCCATGCGACGGAGACAAAAACCTTCTCCATGGAAATACCGATCGGCAGTTTTTCGGACGCCAGGATCGAAGCGAGCTGCGGCATGGCGAACGCGAACGAGATCATCATCGCGGACGACCTGCCCGGGGCTTTTTTCTCACCCGAACGCTACGGCGCGCAGATCATCTGGTTCAGCAAAGGCTATCTCGAATACCGAATACCGAACTATATGCTCAAAGACAAGCACATCAATTCCATCAAATTGAGCATGGAGATCTGCAGCGAAGCGCCGAATTATAAAAACGAGTGGGAAAGCGACATCACTTTCTGGATCAACGGCACGGAGATCGCCACGTGGGTCTCCCCCGGAGATTTCGGAGGAAGGCGGGGCCGGCTGAATCCCGAATGGTGGTCTGATTTTTCCACGCAATACGGCGTCATCAAGACGCTTCTGATCACGCAGGATTGCGTTTTCCTCGACGAAACGCCCGTCAGCACGCAGAACCTGACCAAACTCGGCGTACAGCAAGGAGATTACATCACCTTCCGCATCGGCATCAAGCCGGACGCAAAGCATCAGGGCGGGCTGAACCTTTTCGGGGAACAGTTCGGCGATTTTGCCCAAGGGCTGATCTATTCGGTCGATTATAAATAATATCTGCCATACTTATTATATAATGTAAACCGACTGCCGCGCAAGATGTTTTTTAAAACCTGCAAAATCCGCCGTTTTTGTTACATGAAATTCAAACCTTATGCCGCGGGCACGCGTATCTTTCGTTTACGCGCAAAAAAGGGCATGTCCCGCCAAAACGGCGGGACATGCCCTTTTTTGCCAAAACAAAACCGGGAACTATTGCCCCGGCGTCGGAAATTTGCCCCAAAGCGTGCCCCCATTTCTTTTTTATATAAAAACAACCACCATATATTGTGTCGCACTCCATAATACAACTACAATATATGGTGGTTTTGGTGCACCTTCAGGGACTCGAACCCGGGACCCACTGATTAAGAGTCAGTTGCTCTACCAACTGAGCTAAAGGTGCATATTGGTGATCCATCCGCGATTCGAACGCGGGACACCGTGATTAAAAGTCACGTGCTCTGCCA
>CDZB01015690.1_pt1 | contig 36391 bp, 29 predicted proteins | sample 554961 | NCBI WGS metagenome assembly CDZB01 (sample SAMEA3182106, study PRJEB8094) | gut metagenome | biome: human; feature: gut; material: Stool; isolation source: human stools | place: Canada | collected 2013-02-26
GGCAACGCTGGTACAGGGATGTACCAGCGAGGCACATTTGAACATGGACGTGAATTTGTGCCGGTTGCCAGATGAAAGTATAATTATGCCGAAATTCCCTGTGCCCCTTGCAGGCGTTATGCGGCATCTGTTCTCGACGGACAGTGCAGCTATTCAGTCAAAGCAACCGGAAAGACAGTTTATATGCAAGAAAAACACGCATTCTAAGAACTGCTGGCATTTCATAACGGATAAAGATAATCCGCTGTAAATCTCCGTAATATTTTCCAGCAAAGATTATTTCCTTTTGCAATCGCCGAAAATTAATATTTGAAAAAGGAGAAAAGAATGACTACAATTCAGAAAATAGCAATTGCATATGCAATAATTGCAAATATTGTTGGGCTATCCGTCATGGGAATAGATAAACGCAGAGCCATCTGTCATAAATGGCGTATTCCAGAAAAAACATTATTTCTGGTAAGCATACTGGGAGGAAGCATTGGGACATGGGCAGGTATGTATCTGTTCCGTCATAAGACAAAACATTGGTACTTTGTAATAGGAATGCCATTTATACTGATTGTGCAACTGGTTTTATACTATTATTTTTGGTAAAAATATTTTCAAACCGGGATAGGCGTGATAAAATATATCAAACAGAAATGAGATATGGATAATAGGTGAGCAACAGTATCAGGGAGAAATGCAAATTATGGCAGGAATGATGGAGTTAAATGGCTGCCGGATTATTGTAAAGGAAATTGCCGGCGGGAAGATGGTATTAGATACAAGAATCAAATCTTATGATCCGATCCGTAAAGTAGTAAAGGTTAGTGCAGGAAGCCTTGACAACCGGATGGAGCATGCGGTGACGGTTATCATATTTGGACCGAATGGGAGCCTGGTAGAAGCTGCCGGTAATCTTCGGAAGGTTATAATTGCCAATGAAGTAGAAATCGAGCTGGGCAGGAGTAAGAATGGTGAGAAGCGGAAGCATGTCCGTTATCCCTTAAAAGAAAAGGGATATATAGAATCTGTTATTGTGGATGGAACATTAATTGAATTGCAGAAGCCAATTGAAATGGAAACCTGTAATATCAGTGGAAATGGAATTCTGATTCAGACAATGGCAGGAAGCGGGACAGTTGGAACGGAACTGCGGATTTGCGTGAAACTTGGAGATACAATGTTACAGAAGACATATCGGATTGTCCGGATACAGAATGCAAATCTTAAGACAGAAGAGTATGGCTGCATGATGATTCGTGACAGGAATATATAAGGGCGGAGTGACAGAATGAGACTTAGAAAAATTCCAATTGATTTTTTATGGGAAGGCATGGAACTTTCCGGAGATATTTATAATGACAGAGGTTCGGTGCTGCTTTTAAAACGGGGCGAAGTCCTGACACAGGACCGGTTAGATAAACTTTCCAAGTTTGAACGTGGTGGATATATTACAACCAGTGAGGAAACTTATCAGGAAATTCTCAACAGTGGAAAAGCACCAAGAGCTGCATTGCAGAGAGTATACGAAGAAGCAGTCGGCTATACAGCATTAAAAAACGATGTAGACAGTATTTTTTCTGTAACCAGAAATGCTTCCGAAATTAATATGGAAGCAACGGAGACTGTTACAAAGGATATTTTTACTAAGATTAAGGTATTGGATTTCCCTAAAATATTTCAGTGTATTGATGCACCGAGAGAGATGGATGAGAATTTGCAGCGCCATTCCCTGAACGTAGCATTTACCAATGGTGTTATCGGGCAGTGGCTGAAGCTTCCGGAACCGATGATTAAAAAGCTGGTATGCGCCGGATTAGTGCACGATATCGGAAAGACGAAGGTACCGGAAGAAATCTTAAATGCACCGAGAAGACTTACGGAAGAAGAATTTGAAATCATAAAAGCTCATCCCGTTTATTCATATGAGCTGCTTTGGGATAATGTAGATGAAGATATCCGGTTAGCGGCAAGACATCATCATGAGCGGCTGGATGGAAAGGGTTATCCGGATCAGATTGCAGGAGATGAGATTTCTCTGCTGGCAAGGATTACCGCCATTTCCGATGTGTATGATGCCATGATTTCCCAGAGAAGTTATAAGGAATCCATGATTCCTTTTGATGTGCTGGAGAAATTTAAAAAGGGCGAATTTCCGGGACTGGATGAACGCCTGGTAGACTTATTTGTGAAAAATATGGTGGCAAATTACCGGGATGTAAAGGTACAGATGTCCGATGGAAGAATCGGTGTGGTGCGTTACATTCCACCAAATGACCTGAATCATCCGATTATCAACTGTAATCATGATGTCAGTCAGACAGATGATAAATGGTATTGCGTCTGCATTGCAAATCAGACAGGAAAATAGATTTTGCATAAATAAAAACCTCTTTACCAGAAAACTGGTAAGGAGGTTTATTATTTATAGGCTTTGTTTCAGGCAGGTTTTGATATCATCGGAAGCATTGCTGATTGGCTTTATGTGGAAGGTATCGGTAAGATACTGCAGCACATTTGGACTGATGAAGGCAGGAAGCGTTGGACCTAAATAAATATCATGAATGCCAAGGCTTAAAAGGGCAAGCAGGTCAGCAACCGCTTTTTGTTCATACCAGGATATAATCAGTGACAGTGGAAGTCCGTTTACGTCCGTTTCAAAAGCATCTGCAAGTGCAGTAGCAATGCGGATGGCAGAGTAGACATCATTACATTGTCCCACATCCAAAAGACGTGGCAGTCCAGCTACTTCACCAAAATCTAGTTTATTAAAACGGTATTTTCCGCAGGCAAGCGTTAGAATCATACAGTCGGATGGAACCATTTGGGCAAAGTCAGTGTAGTAATTTCGTCCCGGACGGGCACCGTCACAGCCACCGATAAGGAAGAAATGACGGATTAGTCCGCTTTTAACAGCTTCCACAAGCTGTGGGGCATAGCTTAAGGCAGCGTGGTGTCCGAAACCTACCAGAATCTCTTTTGCCGGCTGGTCTTCCTGGAAACCGCCAAGTTCAATTGCCTGTTTTATGATTTCACTGAAATCTTTGTCTCCATTTTCTTTCCGACCGACATGTTTCACACCATCCCAGCCTACTACATTCGTGCTGTAAATCCTGTCTTTGTAGGAATCTCTCGGGCGCATCAGGCAGTTGGTGGTCATCAGGATACAGCCTGGAATGTTGTCAAACTGTTTCTGCTGATCCTGCCAGGCTCCACCGAAGTTACCTACAAGATGAGAATATTTTTTCAGTCCATCATAACCGTGGCAGGGCAGCATTTCACCATGGGTATAGATGTTGATGCCGGTGCCTTCCGTCTGCTTCAACAGCATTTCCAAATCATTTAAGTCGTGGCCGGAGACAATGATAAATGGCCCTTTTTTAATAGTAACATTTACCTTATGCGGGGAAGGATTGCCATAAATAGTGGTATTGGCATCGTCCAGTTTTTTCATGACTTCAATAGCCATTTCACCGGTACGCATGGTCAGACGGATCAGGTCTTCGACAGTCAGCCGGTCATCGGTAATGGCTTCTAATGCCAGTATATAAAAGTCATCCACTTCATCACTGAAGTAATCTAATTCTCTTGCCTGATGACCATAGGCACTGATACCTTTTAAACCGTAGAGAATAGTTTGACGGAGGGAGCGGATGTCTGGGTCTAAGGATTTGTCATACATAATGCCCGCCATAGGAGCATCCTTTAACATATCCGTTTTTGAATCCGGCAGATGATAGGTGGCATGGAGTGTGGAATTCGAAATTTCACCTACCAAATTGTGAAGTTCTTCTTTGATTTGCTGTGATTGCCGGAGCAGTGCCACATGAACATCTGCATCAAAATTTACATTGGTAAGTGTCGTAAAAAGTACATTTTCAATAAAGCTTACAATCGATTTGTCCATATGTTGTCCCTGCTCCACCAGCACTTTTCCGTAGCAGCTGATCCCCTTTATCTGAAAAATAAGTAAATCCTGCAGGTTGGCAATTTCCGGTGTCTTTCCGCATACGCCAAGCTTTGTACAGCCTTTGCCACCGGCTGTCTGTTCACACTGATAGCAGAACATTTCATAATTTAAATCCATGTTATTTCCCATACGATAATCTCCTTTTATAGAAAATTTTTTGGACGATTGCGAAAAGATATATTTTTCTTTCAAAATTTTTACGTTCTTTTTCATAATCGCCTAAGAAAAGTTTATATATCGGCATTAGCATGAGCCGGGAAAAGGAATATTATGCATGAAGAAATAGAGTAGATAAAATAGAAAGTTGACAATGGAATAAAATCTGGCTAAAATACTTAGGAACCAAACTAATTAGAAATAGTAATAAGTTTAAAGAAAGGAACAGATTTGCCATGGAAACAGGAAAGGTAATTAATAAAATATCCAACCGGCTCCGCAGACGTTCTAAGAAAATACAGGAATCTATCGGAATCAGCGGAGCAAAGGGTAACATTTTAAATTATATTCTGGTGGAATCAGAAAACCATCCGGTATACCAGAAAGAGATTGAGGAAGAATTTGGCTTGCGTCCGTCTACTGCAACAGAGACTTTAAAGAATCTTGAGCAGGCAGAACTAATCTGCCGGGTGCCGGAATCAGAGGATGGAAGATATAAGAAGATTGTTTTTACAGAACAGGCGCGGAAGATTGAACATATTCTGCGAAAGGAAATTACGGAATCGGAAGAACTTTTATTACAGGGAATTACGGAAGAAGAAAGAAAAGAATTTTTAAGAATTGCAGAGAAGATGCTTCGGAATCTGGAATGAGAAATTTAAAGTTACAAGAGGTCGATGAGTGGCTTTGAAAAGCAGATTTTACCGGCAGAAAGGAAGGGTTACAATGGACGAAAATGAATTGATGGGCAGCATGAAGGTGTCGAAGGCAGTAGCAAAGATGGCAATTCCAAGTGTCATCAGCAGTCTGGTTACTGTCGTTTATAATATGGCGGATACGTTTTTCGTAGGGCAGACAGGGGATCCGTTGCAGGTGGCTGCGGTCAGTCAGACGAATCCGATTTTTATATTATTTATGGCATTTGCCAATATGTTTGGTATGGGCGGAAGCGCAGCGGTATCTATGGCATTGGGCGAAAAGAAGGAAAAAAGAGTAAAGCAGGTTTCTTCTTTTATTACCTATGCATCACTTATCGTGGGAATTGTTTTTGCTGTAATTTTACTGGTTGGAATGCAGCCGGTTTTACAATTGTTTGGAGCAGATGCAGATACTTATGAATTGGCGAAAGGATACACAACATACATTTCTTATGGTGCACCGTTTATTATCTGGTCTGCGGCAGCAAGCTTTGTTGTGCGTGCGGACGGAGCCAGCCGGGAAGCTATGACAGGAAGTATGATAGGAACCGTGGCCAATATTATTTTAGACCCGATATTTATCAGTGGATTTGGTATGGGTGCAGCAGGCGCAGCCATTGCAACGACTATTGGAAATATAATGGCGAGTGTATATTATCTTTGGTATTTCTGTAGAAAGAGCAGGAACATGTCTATGGCATTCCGGTATTTTAAATGTGGGGACAGAATTCTGTCCCAGGTATGCTCGGCAGGACTTCCAACAGCTATTTTTTCTGCATTGATGAGCATTTCTACGATTATTTTAAACCAGATTCTGGTGGCATATGGAAATACACCGGTAGCGGCTATTGGAATTGTATTTAAGGCAAATATGTTTATCACATTTTTACAGATGGGACTGGCAAATGGAGTACAACCGTTATTAGGCTATAGTTACGGTGCAGGGAACAGGGAGCGTTTTATTGCAGTGGAACGTTATACGAAGAAATGCTGTCTGATTGTAGGTGTATTGGCGACAGCACTGTTTTTCTTTTTCCGGGAGCCGATTATCCGCCTGTTTATTTCTGATACAGAGGTCATAAATTATGGTGTAAAAATGCTGATTGCTTATATGATTTCCGGTCCGGTCATTGGCATTTTATTTATGAATATGAACTGTATGCAGTCTACCGGAAATGCACTTCCGGCAACGATTCTTTCTATATTGAGACAGGGCGTACTTTTGATTCCGGTGCTTTACGGCTTGAATGCATTGCTCGGTCTGCACGGTGTTATCTACGGACAGGCACTGACGGATTATGTGGCAGTTCTCCTTTCTATTGTAATCTGGCGGTGGAAACGCAGGAAAACTTTATAGGAGAAAGCGGTCAGGTTGCCTTTTTCACAGGTTGGTGCTATGCTGACGATAGTAGATTGGCAGAGTAAGTGGAGGAGAAGGCATGGAGCAGAATGTTCAGAAAGCAGAACAGATGAAATACCGGCTGGCAGATGCCATGAAGCAGTGTATGGCGAAGATGCCGATAGAACGGATTACAGTGCGGCAGATTGTGGAACTGAGCGGAACGACAAGACAGACATTTTACCGTCATTTTCAGGATAAATATGATCTGATAAACTGGTATTTTGACAAAATTTTAGCAGAATCCTTTGAACATATGGGAGAGGGAAAGACGGTATATGAGGGGCTGGTAAAGAAATTTGAATATATTGAGCAGGAAAAATTATTTTTCCGGGCTGCATTTAAATCAGACAGCCAGAACTGCTTAAGAGACCATGATTTTGAACTGATTACCCGGTTTTATACGGATAAGATAGAAAAGAAATCAGGACAGAAATTATCGGAGCATCTTCATTTCCTTCTGGAAATGTATTGCCAGGGTTCAGTTTATATGACAATTCAGTGGGTGCTTGGAAGAAAGAAGACTACACAGAGGGAACTGGCAAAGGCACTGACGGAAGCGGTGCCGGCGGAACTGAAAGCGGTATTTGAAAAATTGCAGATGATATAGTGGTGAAGGATGATGATTGAGAGTGGAATTTGCCCATGACAGATATTGAAAAATCAAGTGACAGAGTTGGCTTTTTGTAACTTTTTATTTGTCGCTTTCATTGGTAAAATAGAGGTATCAATAAAGGACAAAGGAGAAGATAAAATGGCAAACAGAATTATGTTAAACGAGACTTCCTACCATGGCGCAGGAGCAATTAAAGAAATCGCAAACGAGGCAAAGGCAAGAGCATTTAAGAAAGCATTTGTCTGTTCCGACCCGGATTTGATTAAGTTTGGTGTAACATCCAAAGTAACCGATGTATTGGATGAAGCAGGACTTGCTTATGAAATCTATTCAGATATTAAGGCAAATCCTACCATTCAGAACGTACAGCATGGTGTGGAAGCATTTAAAGCATCAAAAGCAGATTATATCATTGCAATTGGTGGTGGTTCTTCTATGGATACATCAAAAGCAATTGGTATCATTATTGCAAATCCGGAATTTGAGGATGTCAGAAGCTTAGAGGGTGTAGCTCCGACAAAGAAGCCTTGTGTTCCGATTATTGCTGTACCGACAACAGCCGGAACTGCAGCAGAAGTTACCATTAACTATGTAATTACAGATGTAGAGCGTAAGAGAAAATTTGTATGTGTAGACCCGCATGATATGCCGGTTATCGCAGTAATTGACCCGGAGATGATGTCATCTATGCCAAAGGGACTGACTGCTTCCACCGGAATGGATGCACTGACACATGCCATTGAAGGATATACTACAAAGGCTGCATGGGAAATGACTGATATGTTTCATTTGAAAGCGATTGAAATTATCAGCAGATCTTTAAGAAGTGCAGTTGCCAATGAAAAAGAAGGCCGTGAAGGAATGGCATTAGGACAGTATATTGCAGGAATGGGATTTTCTAATGTAGGACTTGGAATTGCACATTCCATGGCACATACATTAGGTGCTGTATATGATACTCCACATGGAGTTGCCTGTGCAATGATGCTTCCAATCGTAATGGAATACAACGCAGAATGCACTGGTGAGAAATATCGTGAGATTGCAAGAGCAATGGGTGTAAAAGGCGTTGATGATATGTCTGTAGAAGAATACAGAAAGGCAGCCATTGATGCGGTACAGCAGTTATCTGTAGATGTTGGAATTCCAACAAAATTAGAGGCATTAAAGGAAGAAGACTTAGAATTCCTTGCAGAATCCGCTTTTGCTGATGCCTGTGCACCGGGCAATCCAAAGGATACAAATGTAGAGGATTTGAAAGCTTTATTCCGTAAACTGATGTAATCAGAAGCTTGGAAAATATATGATAGAAGAAAAAGATAACAGACTCCCGGAGCATCGGAAAAACGATGTTCCGGGAGTTCTTTATGAAAAATTTATTTGCGCCTGATAGGATAGAACCGTATAATGAAAATGGATTGATATTCAATAGAGCATACTTTGTGAAGGGTTTGAGAGAGGAATCGGAAACAAAGGAGGCTATTAATCTGAACAGCGAAATTACAAATGCAGTAAAAGCTGCAAAAAGTCGGGCACAATATGATGAATGTGCCAAAAGACTCTTAGGACAAAAAAGTATTCTGGCGCATATTTTGGTGAATACTGTGGATGAATTTAAAGGTATGAATCCCAAGGATGTGATACCGTATATTGAAGGAGAACCACAGGTTGGTGTTGTGCCCATAGAACCGGGACTTACAAATGCAAGCGATATGGCAGGACATATTGGCGGATTTAATTCAGAAAATGCAGAAATAAATGAAGGAACGGTCAGGTTTGATATTGTTTTTTATGTGCGCATGAGAGATGGAATTTCTCAAATTATAGTAAATATTGAAGCTCAGAAGAACAAACCTGTTACATATAAAATATTGAACCGGGCGATATTCTATGTAAGCAGGCTTATTTCATCCCAAAAGGAACGTGATTTTTGGCATTCGGATTATGATGACATAAAACGGGTATTTAGTATCTGGATTTGCATGAATATGGATATGAATTCGCTGAGTTATATTCATCTGATGAAAGAAGATATCGTAAATGAATATGACTGGGAAGGAAATATAGACCTTTTGAATATTGTATTGCTTGGTGTAACAAATGAAGTTCCCAAAAGAGAGGAACGTTATGAGCTGCATCGGCTGATAAGCACACTTTTGTCAAATGAAATAGAAGCAGAAGAAAAATTAAATATGATAGAACTGGAATATCAGATTCCGGTAAGTGAAGAATTGAGAGAGGAAGTGAACCTGATGTGTAATCTGAGTGAAGGAATAGAAGAAAGAGCAGCAGAAAAGGCTGCAGAAAAGACATTAAGAGAAACAAACAAAAAAGTAATTACCAATATGCACAGGAAGGGCTATACCTTAGAACAGATAGCAGAGATTGTGGAAATTAAACCGGAGGAAGTAGGAAAAATCATAGAAGAAGAATCTATGTCAGTATAGAATAGAGAGAGGAAAAGAAAAATGGCAGCACAGTTAGCTTTTGCAAGTGATTATATGGAAGGAGCTCATCCGGCAATTCTCAAGAAGTTAGCGGAGACAAATCTGATAAAAAGTGCCGGATACGGACTGGATGAATATTCGGAAACTGCAAGGGAAAAGATTCGGAAAGCCTGCAATGCACCGGAGGCAGAGGTGCATTTTCTGGTGGGAGGAACACAGACCAATGCCACGGTAATTGATGCCCTGTTAGCATCCTATCAGGGAGTGATTGCGGCAGAGACCGGACATGTCAGCTCCCATGAGGCAGGAGCTATTGAAGCGGGTGGACATAAAGTGTTGACAATTCCGCAGACAGACGGAAAAATCAGCGCAGAAAAGGTAGAAGAAGTTTTAAATACATTTCAAGAGGATGGCAACCGTGATCATATGGTGATGCCGGGAATGGTATACATTTCCCAGCCGACAGAATATGGAACCTTATATAACCGGCAGGAATTAGAAGCATTGAGTAAAGTGTGCCGCAGCAATGGTGTTCCACTTTATTTAGATGGAGCAAGACTGGCTTATGCACTGGCATGTTCGGCGAATGATGTGACATTAGAAGATATTGCAGCATGCTGCGATGCCTTTTATATCGGAGGAACAAAATGCGGTGCATTGTTTGGAGAGGCAGTGGTATTTCCGAAGCCAGGACTTATTCCGCATTTCTTTACCATTGTAAAACAGCATGGAGCACTGCTTGCCAAGGGACGGATACTTGGCATCCAGTTTGATGTCTTATTTGAAAATGATTTGTATGAGCATATCGGAGAGCCGGCAATTGCAGCGGCAGATAAGATTCGGGAAGGCTTAAAGGAAAATGGAATTGAGCTTTATCTGGATGCTCCCACCAATCAGGTATTTTGTGTGGTAGACAATGCATTTATGGAAAAGCTTGCGCAAAAAGTTGAATTCAGCTTCTGGGAGAAAAAGGATGAGACGCATACGGTAATTCGTTTTGCAACCAGCTGGGCAACGACAATGGAAGACGTAGATGAGCTGATAAAATTGATTAAACAGATAAATGAGTAGATGAATGATAGACGGATAAACAGATAATGAATAAAAAGGATGGAATGAGGATTTAAAAGATGTGGGCAATACTAATGATAGTACTGTTTTTCAGTGCGTTTGCAGGAATCATCTATCTGATAAACCGGATTGGAAAATTTGGTTTCCTGAATAAAATAACAAAAGGAAAAAAGTGGCTGCGCATCCTAATTAGTGCGGTTTTGGTATGTGGAATCACCGTAATACTCTGGGTAGCGTGGGGTTCGATGAATGCTATAGTATGCATTATGCATCTGATTATATTCTGGCTTATCAGTGACGGAATTTTTGCACTGATAAAAAAACGCCGGAAGAGATCTTTGAAAAGATATTATGCCGGAGCTGTGGCACTTGTATTTACCATAGGATATCTTGGAAGCGGCTGGTATCTGGCACATCATGTATGGGAGACGGACTATCAGATTCAGACGGATAAGGAAGTAGGAAGCCTTCGGGTGGCAGTATTTGCAGATTCCCATGTAGGGACAACTTTTCATGGGGAAGGCTTTGCCGAGCATATGAAAACCATAGAGGAGCAGCACCCGGATGTGGTTCTGATTGTGGGAGACTTTGTGGATGATGATACGACAAAAGAAGATATGATAGCCTGCTGCAAAGCATTAGGAGAGCTTGATACGACTTATGGTGTATATTATGTCTTTGGAAATCATGATAAAGGATATTATCCGCCGGAATACCGGGGCTATGATGGAAATGATTTGATAGTGGAATTAGAAAAAAATCAGGTACATGTTCTGCAGGATGAGGTAGAACTGATTGCGGATAAATTCTATATAATAGGAAGACAGGATAAATCCGAAGAATATGCAGAAAAAAGAGCCACAATGGAAGAACTGACGGCAAACCTTGATCCGGATAAATTCTCCATTGTATTAGACCATCAGCCACAGGATTATGCAGCGCAGCAGAATGTCAATGTGGATCTGGTTCTTTCCGGACATACCCACGGTGGACAGCTATTCCCGCTGATGACCATTGAGAATCTTACGAAAATGACACCGGATGACCGTGTCTATGGATATGAGCAGAGAGAAAATACGAATTTTATTGTAACATCAGGAATTTCCGACTGGGCGATTAAGTTTAAAACGGGATGTAAGTCGGAGTATCTTATGATTGATATTGAAAGAAAATAAAAGAGGTGTATATGAAAAAGTTATTTTTGTATTTGACGGAATTTTTTGCAGGAATGTCAGTGATGGCAGTAGAGTTAGGCGCAAGCAGATTACTTGCACCATATTTTAGTTCTTCCCAGATAGTCTGGACAATCATTATCGGAACCATTATGATTGCCATGGCATTGGGAAATATTTATGGCGGAAGGACGGCAGACAAATCACCGAACCCGGATAAACTGTATGGAAGAATTATCATTGCCGCAATCTGGATTGCATTAATTCCGGTAGTGGGAAAATATATTATCATAGGAATATCAGCCCTTTTAATCTTTGCGGTAAATAATAATTTCCTGATTATTGCAGCTTTTGCAGCCTGCATGGTAATTTTCGTATTTCCGCTGTTTCTGTTGGGAACGGTAACACCATCCCTGGTAAAATATTCTGTTGATAATTTAGATGACAACGGAAAGACAGTAGGTACCTTAGGGGCATTTAACACCATCGGAAGCATCATTGGAACCTTTATCCCAACCTTTGTGACAATTCCGGCAGTAGGAACATCCGTTACATTTCTTATCTTTGCGGGAATTTTACTGGCATTATCCATCGTATATTTTATCAATGCGCATACCGGAAAGAAGAAAATAGTTGCATCTATTCTGATATTTGCACTGTGCTGCGGGTTTGGATATTCCGACTCATTTGCATTCTGGGAAAATAATCTGACCTATGAGGGGGAATCCGTATATAACTATCTTCAGGTATACGAAAATCAGGACAAGGTGTCCTTATCCACCAATGTGTTATTCGGTGTGCAGTCTGTGTATATGAAGCAGGATGAACTGACCGGCATGTATTATGATTATGCCATGGCGGCACCGCTTATGTTAAAAGACAAAGAAATATCAGACATGGATGTGCTGATTCTTGGAATGGGAACCGGTACTTATGCAACCCAGTGCCGGAAATATTTTGGAGATATGAATGTGGAAGGTGTTGAAATTGATGAGAAGATTACAAAGCTTTCCAGACAGTATTTTTCACTTTCGGAGGATGTGCCGGTAACGACTTATGATGGAAGAGCATTTTTAAATGCATCCGATAAGAAATACGATGTCATTATGGTAGATGCTTATCAGGATATTACGATTCCGTTTCAGATGTCTTCCGTTGAATTTTTTACGCTGGTAAAAGAGCATTTAAATGAAAATGGCGTAATGGTGGTGAATATGAACATGCGTGGGCAGAAAGAAGGAAATATTAACCAGTATCTTTCCGACACCATAGGAAGTGTATTTGGAACAGAATATACTGTGGATGTGGCAGGCTCTACAAACCGGGAACTGTTTGCATCCGACAATGGAGAAATTTTAAAGAATCTTTCTAACAACATTTCCAAGCTTGAAAATCAGGAGTTAAAGGGAATGATGACAGAGGTATTGGCAGATACCGTTTCCTATGAAAAGGGCGATTATATTCTTACAGATGATAAGGCACCGGTGGAACTTCTTGGAATGCAGGTGATTGATGAGATGATAAAAGATGAAGTTGCATATTATAAGGGAGTTTATAAAGAGGAAGGGCTGAAAGGACTGCTGAATTCCTTTTAAATATAAGAAAAATAGAAATTAACAAAAATTGTCTGAAAATTTTAGCACTCACCTATTGACAGTGCTAATAATGCGTGCTATATTTATGCTTGGAAACAGAAATAACAGGAATTCGTTCATAGCACAGTGGGAAATGAGGTGAAAGATATGAACATTCAGAAATTTACACAGAAGTCAATGGAAGCAATCCAGGATTGCGAAAAATTAGCATATGAATATGGCAATCAGGAAATCGAGCAGGAACATCTTTTAGTGGCATTACTGCAGCAGGAAGATGGACTGATTTTAAAACTGATTGAGAAAATGGAAATCCAGAAGGAGCATTTTGTAGACAATGCAATCCGCCATCTGGAAGCAAGAACCAAGGTGTCCGGTGGCCAGGTTTATGTCGGCCAGGCATTGAATAAGGTATTGATTAGTGCAGAGGATGAGGCAAAGCAGATGGGAGATGATTATGTCTCCGTAGAGCATCTGTTTTTATCCTTGTTAAAATATCCGAACCCTGCATTAAAGGAAATTTTTAAGGAATATGGTATTACAAGAGACCGTTTCCTGCAGGCACTGTCTACGGTGCGTGGCAACCAGCGTGTGACCTCCGATAATCCGGAAGCTACTTATGATACCTTAAATAAATATGGTTATGATATGGTAGAGAGGGCGAGAGACCAGAAGCTGGATCCGGTCATCGGACGAGATGCAGAAATCCGGAATGTAGTGCGAATTTTGTCCCGTAAGACGAAAAACAATCCGGTACTGATTGGCGAACCCGGTGTAGGTAAAACCGCAGTTGTAGAGGGACTGGCACAACGGATTGTACGTGGTGATGTTCCGGAAGGATTAAAGGATAAGAAGCTCTTTGCACTGGATATGGGTGCATTGGTAGCCGGAGCAAAATACCGTGGTGAATTTGAGGAACGTCTGAAAGCAGTATTGGATGAAGTAAAGAAATCCGAAGGACAGATTATCCTCTTTATCGATGAGCTGCATACCATTGTCGGTGCAGGAAAAACCGATGGAGCCATGGATGCCGGACAGCTTTTAAAACCAATGCTTGCCCGTGGAGAACTGCATTGTATCGGTGCTACCACATTGGATGAGTACCGGGAATACATTGAAAAGGATGCCGCATTGGAACGAAGATTCCAGCCGGTTATGGTAGACGAACCAACGGTAGAAGATACTATTTCTATCCTGCGTGGATTAAAGGAGAGGTATGAAGTATTCCATGGAGTAAAGATTACCGACAGTGCACTGGTTTCCGCAGCAGTGCTTTCGAACCGTTATATCTCAGACCGGTTCTTACCGGATAAAGCAATCGACCTGGTGGATGAAGCCTGTGCACTGATTAAGACAGAACTTGATTCCATGCCGACCGAGTTAGACGAACTGAATCGTCGTGTCATGCAGTTAGAGATTGAAGAGACAGCACTGAAAAAAGAGGATGACCGTCTGAGTCAGGAGCGTTTAGCTGACTTACAGAAAGAGTTAGCAGAGCTTCGGAGTGAGTTCCAGAATAAGAAGGCACAGTGGGACAATGAAAAGAAATCCGTAGAGAAAGTCCAGAAGCTGCGTGAGGATTTGGAAAGCCTGAAAAATGAAATCCAGCAGGCAGAGCAGAGCTATGATTTAAATAAAGCGGCAGAATTAAAATATGGTAAGCTGCCGCAGTTACAGCAGCAGTTGGAAATTGAAGAAGAGAAAGTCAAAGGTGAAGATTTATCACTGGTACATGAAAGTGTCAGCGAAGAAGAAATCGCAAAGATTATCTCACGCTGGACCGGAATCCCGGTAGCAAAACTGACTGAGAGTGAACGAAATAAGACACTGCACCTTGATGAAGAACTGCATAAACGTGTCATTGGACAGGACGAGGGCGTTACCAAGGTAACAGAAGCAATCATCCGTTCCAAAGCCGGAATCAAAGACCCGAGCAAGCCAATCGGTTCTTTCCTGTTCTTAGGACCAACCGGTGTAGGTAAGACAGAGCTTGCCAAAGCATTAGCAAGCTGCCTTTTCGATGATGAATCCAATATGGTTCGTCTCGATATGAGCGAGTATATGGAGAAATATTCCGTCTCCCGTCTGATTGGAGCACCTCCTGGATATGTAGGCTATGATGAAGGTGGTCAGCTGACGGAGGCAGTCCGCCGGAAACCGTATTCCGTAGTCCTCTTTGATGAGGTGGAAAAAGCACATCCGGATGTCTTTAATGTACTGCTTCAGGTACTGGATGACGGACGAATTACCGATTCCCAGGGACGTACCGTAGACTTTAAGAATACCATTATTATCATGACTTCTAACTTAGGCTCCATGCATCTGTTGGAGGGCATTGACGAAAATGGCGAGATTCGTCCGGAAGCAGAAGAAGCTGTCATGGAAGAACTGAAGGGTAACTTCCGGCCGGAATTTTTAAACCGTCTGGATGAAATCATTATGTTCAAGCCGCTGACCAAAGACAACATCGGCAACATTATCAAGTTACTGATGGAAGATCTGAATAAACGTCTTGCAGACCGTGAACTGAAAGTGGAACTGACCAAGGCTGCCGAGGATTATATTACCGAGAAAGGTTATGACCCGGTATACGGTGCAAGACCACTGAAACGTTTCCTGCAGAAATATGTGGAGACATTGGCAGCAAAATTGATTCTTGCAGATAAAGTCAGAGAGGGAGATACCATTCTTATCGACCTTACCGATGGAGAACTGACTGCCAGCGCAAAACCGGCGACCGCCTGAAATGGTTCAAGCCTGACATAATAAGAAATGCAGTTGCTGCATATATTGTCAGGAGAGCAGAAAAGTAACGGTGTAAAATGAGTCGAATCCGAAAAGCATTGATATGGATGAATCTGGCACTGGCGGTATTGGTAATTGCCGCCGGAGCCTGTCGGATCCGTGTCAATCATCTGGTAAATGCAGAGAGCATGAATATAAAGAAAACAAGTGGAATAAAAGAGGTTGCATTGACATTTGACGATGGACCAAGCCCGGAATGTACGAAAGATTTACTGGAAGGGCTGAAGGAGCGCAATGTCAAAGCAACCTTTTTTGTAATCGGAGAGAAAGCAGAGGCATATCCGGATTTGATAAAGAAAATTCAAGATGATGGGCATATCATAGGAAATCATTCCTATACCCATGTGAACCTTGGCATCTTATCGAAGAAAGATGCCTGTGAGCAGATTCGAAAGACCAATGATGCCATTTATCAGATTACCGGGGAATATCCGCAGTTTTTGCGTTCTCCTTTCGGAAGCACCCAGAAGAATCTGGACTGTCAGATGAATATGATAGAGGTGCTCTGGGATGTAGACCCAAGGGACTGGGAGGTGCAGAATAAGGAAAAAGTCGTCAATAAAGTAATGACGGATGTCAAAGATGGTGATATTATTTTATTACATGACGGTTATGACAGCAGTATGCTGGCAGCCTTTGAGATTATTGACCGGCTGCAGGCACAGGGTTATGAATTTGTAACGGTAGATAAGCTGATATTTGAGTTACCTTGAGAAAAAAGAATGTTTCAATGGATTTTTTGCGTGTTTTCGCTGGAAAATCGAGAAAAAATACCAGAATAGACTTGTCAAAAGGCAAAAATTAAGGTATGGTATCTTAGGATGAAATGAATTATTTTAAAGCTCAAATGTCATTTTGAAACCAAAAAAGTATAAAAATGAAGAAAAATAAGAGTAAAAATGCAAGATTCGTTTTGAAATTATGCAAGGAGCAAAAATGGATTTATTTGATTACATGCGGGAACAGAATATGGAAAAAGAGTCTCCCCTTGCGGCAAGACTTCGTCCCACGACCTTAGACGAAGTAGTCGGGCAGGAACATATTATCGGAAAGGACAAGCTGTTATATCGTGCCATTAAAGCAGATAAGTTAAGTTCTATTCTTTTCTATGGACCGCCGGGAACCGGAAAGACCACGCTGGCAAAAGTGATTGCCAATACCACCAGTGCTGAATTCCTTCAGATGAATGCTACATCTGCAGGAAAGAAGGACATGGAGGAAGTGGTGCAGCAGGCAAAGAACAATCAGGGAATGTATGGAAAGAAAACGATTCTTTTCATCGACGAGATTCATCGTTTTAATAAAGGACAGCAGGACTACCTTCTGCCTTTTGTAGAAGACGGAACGATTATTCTGATTGGTGCCACAACGGAAAATCCATATTTTGAAGTCAATGGAGCTTTACTATCCCGTTCCATTATTTTCGAACTGCATGCACTGGAAAAAGAAGATATCAAGAAGCTTTTGGTGCGGGCAGTTACCGATAAGGAAAAGGGAATGGGTGCATATCAGGCAGTCATCGACGAGGATGCACTGGAATTCATGGCAGATGTTGCCAATGGAGATGCAAGGGCAGCCCTTACCGCCATTGAACTTGGAATCTTAACCACACCACGAAGCGAAGACGGACTTATCCATATTACAATCGATGTGGCACAGGAATGTATCCAGAAGCGTGTAGTGAAATATGATAAGGCAGGCGATAATCATTATGATACGATTTCTGCATTTATCAAAAGTATCCGTGGAACAGACCCGGATGCAGCCCTTTATTACCTTGCAAGAATGTTATATGCAGGAGAAGATATCCGTTTCATCGCAAGAAGAATCATGATCAGCGCGGCAGAGGATGTTGGTACAGCAGACCCGATGGCATTGAATGTAGCGGTTTCTGCAGCACAGGCAGTAGAACGCATCGGTATGCCGGAGGCACAGATTATTCTTGCAGAAGCAGTTGCCTATGTGGCAAGTGCACCAAAGAGTAATGCATCCTATATGGGACTGAATCGTGCTATGGATGTGGTAGAACATACCCAAACGGCACCGATACCAAATCACTTAAAGGATGCACATTACAAATCCGCCGGAAAATTAGGACATGGTCTGGGTTATCTTTATTCCCATGATTACCCGCATCACTATGTCAGACAGCAGTATCTTCCGGACGGGCTGACGGATTCGGTATTTTATGAGCCGACCGACAATGGAAAAGAAAAAGAAATCGCCCAGTGGCTTCACTGGTTAAAAGAAAATGATGAATGATACAGGAGGAAGGAATAAGATGCAGTCTTATCAGGAAATGTCAAAAGAAGAATTGTATAAGGTAAAGGAAGGTCTTGAAAAAGAATATGCAAAATACAAGGGAATGGGTCTTTCTTTAAATATGGCAAGAGGAAAGCCGGCAGCAACCCAGCTCGACCTTGTTATGCCGATGCTGGATGTATTAAACAGCAGCAGTGAATTAATTGCAGAAGATGGTACAGACTGTAGAAATTATGGAGAATTAAAAGGAATTCCGGAAGCAAGAAAATTAATTGCAGATATGGTAGGAAGCACACCGGACCATGTCTTTGTATACGGTAATTCCAGCTTAAATGTTATGTACGATACCGTATCCCGTTCCTTTACCCACGGTGTCATGGGAAGTACACCATGGTGCAAACTGGATAAAGTAAAATTCTTATGTCCGGTACCGGGCTATGACCGTCATTTCGGAGTAACAGAATTTTTCGGTGTAGAAATGGTAAATGTACCGATGACTTCCGAAGGACCGGATATGGATATGGTAGAGCGTCTGGTAAGCAGCGATGATTCCATTAAAGGAATCTGGTGTGTACCAAAATATTCCAATCCTCAGGGAATCACTTATTCCGATGAAACTGTCCGCCGTATGGCAGCATTAAAGCCGGCAGCAGAAGACTTCCGTATTTACTGGGACAATGCCTATGTAGTACATCATCTCTATGAAGATGAGCAGGATGACCTTTTAGATATCATCAGCGAATGTGAGAAAGCCGGCAACCCGGATATGGTATATGAATTCTGCTCTACATCAAAGGTAAGCTTCCCGGGAAGCGGTATTGCAGCAATCGTAACTTCCAAGGCAAACCTTGACTTCATTGAAAAACAGTTTACGATGCAGACCATCGGACATGATAAGATTAATCAGCTTCGTCATGTACGTTATTTCAAAAATATTGACGGAATCAATGCACATATGATGAAACAGGCAGCAATTATGCGTCCGAAGTTTGAAATGGTAGAAAGAACATTGCAGGATGAATTAGGCGAGCTTGGAATCGGTTCCTGGATTAGCCCGAAGGGTGGATACTTCATCTGCTTTAATACTTTACCGGGATGTGCAAAGAGTGTTGTTGCCAAAGCAAAAGAAGCAGGCGTTGTTTTGACACCGGCAGGAGCACCTTTCCCTTATGGAAAAGACCCGGAGGATTCTGTTATCCGTATTGCACCAAGCTTCCCGACTATGGAAGAACTTGAGACAGCAACTAAAATTTTTGTACTTTGCGTCAAACTTGCAAGCGTAGAAAAACTGCTTGCAGAATAGAAAGAATCATATGAAACAGGAAAAAAGACAGGGAATTTTATTTATTATAGGAGCAGGCTTCTTCTTTGCGCTGATGACATTTTTTGTCCGGCTTTCAGGAGACCTGCCTACGATGGAAAAGGCTTTTTTCCGAAATGCAGTAGCTGCCGTTGTGGCAGCTTTTCTGCTCATCCGGGCAAAAGAGCCATTCTATGCACCAAAAAAAAGCTGGGGCGGACTCTTCATGCGAAGCTTCTGCGGAACGGTAGGATTAATCTGTAATTTCTATGCCATTGACCGGCTGAATATTGCAGATGCCAATATGTTAAATAAGTTATCGCCTTTCTTTGCAATTATTATGTCAACCTTTATCTTAAAGGAAAAGGCAAATAAAGTAGAATGGGGAGCAGTCGTGCTGGCATTTACCGGAGCACTGCTTGTCATTAAGCCATCCTTTGATATACAGTTTGTTTACGGACTGATTGGAGCACTGGGCGGGCTGGGTGCAGGAATTGCTTATACCTATGTGCGTAAATTAGGGAAAATGGGAGTGAAGGGACCGGTTATCGTCCTTTGTTTTTCACTCTTTTCCTGTGTTGTCACATTGCCGTTTTTCATCATCGGATATAAGCCTATGAGCATGACACAGTTTGTCTGCCTTATGCTGGCTGGCGTATGTGCAGCAGGCGGACAGATCTGCATTACCACAGCATATACGAAAGCACCGGCAAAAGAGATATCTGTTTTTGATTACACCCAGATTGTCTTTGCGGCACTTCTTGGCATTCTGTTCCTGAATCAGATACCGGATGTCCTCAGTATTGCAGGCTATATTGTAATCATTGGAACTGCCATATTTAAGTGGCAGTATAATATGAAATACGACACCTAGAAAAGGGAACTGGAAAAGATATCTGAAAATGCACTTTTTTACGGTAATGCGTAAAAATATTGTTGCGTTGAATCAGGCTATCACTTATAATGATACTCAAAGTAAATTTATTGGGCGATTGCGAAATTGGATAACCAGTCTTTCAAATTTTTCTATAGAAAGGGCATTGGAGTCTGCACTGAAATCCCGTAGTTCTAAAAGGTATATTTTGCTTGATGCGATAAAACCAGTCTTTCCAATGTTTGACATCGTCGCTGCATTGTTCGTCAACTTCAGATGCATGATAAGGGCTGTTAGGGGCACTTAGAATTTCGTCTGTTCTTTGGCAACGCTGGCACAGGGACGTGCCAGCGAGGCGCAATTGAACATGGATGTGAATTTGCGCCGGTTGCCGGAATGTACGATGTCCATGCCGAAATTCTTAGTGCTCCTTGCAGGCTTTATGCCGCATCTGCAGTTGGCGGACAGTACAGCGACCCCGTCAAAGCAACGGAAAGACAGTTTACAATCAAGCAAAACATACACTTAAGAACTGCTGGCATTCCAGTACAAATAACTCCAAATACCCTTTCATAGCAAAATTTTGAAAGAAAAGCTGTCCCCTTTCGCAATCGCCTAAAGAAAATCACATAGAGAAGGAGAAGAAACATGTATACATTAGAAGATATTCAGGCAGTGGACATGGAAGTTGCAGATGCCATTACCAAAGAATTTGACCGTCAGAACAGCCACATTGAGCTGATCGCATCTGAGAACTGGGTAAGCCCGGCAGTAATGTCAGCAATGGGCAGTGTAATGACTAATAAATATGCAGAAGGCTATCCGGGAAAGAGATATTACGGCGGATGTGACTGCGTTGATATTGTAGAGAACCTGGCAATTGAGAGAGCAAAAGAGCTGTTTGGCTGTGACTATGTAAATGTACAGCCACATTCCGGTGCACAGGCAAATATGGCTGTACAGTTTGCTATTTTAAAACCGGGTGATACCGTAATGGGAATGAACTTAGACCATGGTGGACATTTAACACACGGAAGTCCGGTAAACTTCTCCGGAACATATTTCCATATTGTGCCTTATGGTGTAAATGATGAAGGCTTCATTGACTATGACAATGTTATGCAGATTGCAATGGAATGTAAGCCAAAGATGATTATTGCAGGTGCATCCGCATATGCAAGAACCATTGATTTCAAGAAATTCCGTGAAATTGCAGATGCCTGTGGTGCAGTTCTTATGGTTGATATGGCACATATCGCAGGACTTGTTGCAGCAGGACTTCATCCAAGCCCAATCCCATATGCAGATGTTGTAACAACAACAACCCATAAGACCTTAAGAGGACCAAGAGGCGGAATGATTCTCTGCAATCAGGAAGCAGCAGATAAATATAACTTTAATAAGGCAGTATTTCCGGGAATCCAGGGTGGACCTTTAATGCATGTCATTGCAGCAAAGGCAGTCTGCTTAAAAGAAGCGTTACAGCCGGAATTCAAGGTATATCAGCAGGGTATTATTGATAATGCCCAGGCACTTTGCAAGGGATTATTAAGCCGTGATATCAAGATTGTATCCGGCGGAACTGACAACCATCTGATGTTAGTAGACCTTACTAATTATGATTTGACAGGTAAGGCAGTAGAAAAATTATTAGATGCTGTAAACATCACATGTAATAAGAATACTATTCCGAATGATCCGAAGTCTCCATTCGTAACCAGCGGCGTTCGTCTTGGTACTGCAGCTGTTACATCAAGAGGCATGAATACAGAAGATATGGACAAGATTGCAGAGGCAATTGCCATGATGATTAAAGAGGGCGAGGCAGCTTCTGAGAAAGCAAGAGCAATTGTAGCAGAATTAACTGCAAAATATCCTCTGAAATAAATCGTAAAAATTTTTGTCGGGAAATTAATGATTTCTTAAGAAATCTTAGGAATTATCCATGCTGTATTTCAAATAAGAAAATGATAAAATAGTCGTAAAGTATGAAAGCTTTACGGCTATTTTTTTCGAAGTCAGGCACCCATAAAAAGCTGCCAACGGCAGTTTCTACAGGTAAAAGGCAGGAAAAAGGAATTATTCAGGAGGAGACAGATGAGCAAAAAGAAGGTAGGCATTATTATTGGAGTTATTGCAGCGGCAGTAGTTGCAGCCGGAGTAGGATTCTATTTCCTAAAGGGAAGAAGCAGCGGTGGAAATTCTGCAGACAAGGTATATGTAGAAAAAGTATCTGCAATTATGAACCAGTCAGCAGGAATCAATAATCGTTACAGTGGTGTGGTAGAACCACAGGAGACCTTAGAGATAAATAAGGATTCCGAACGTAAAGTAAAGGAAGTATACGTTTCTGTTGGTGATGAAGTAGAAGAGGGAACCGTATTATTTTCTTATGATACAGAAGATCTGCAGATGCAGATAGACCAGGCAAAGCTTGAGATGGAAGGCATTGCAAATGACATTTCCAATTCAAATGCACAGATTGCAGAATTGCAGAAAGAAAAAGCAAGCGCACCGGAAGACCAGCAGTTTGAATATACCACACAGATTCAGACACTGCAGACTTCCATTAAGCAGTCAGAATACAACAAGAAAAGCAAACAGGCAGAGATTGACAAATACCAGAAATCCATCGACAACTCAGAAGTAACCAGTAAGATGGCTGGTGTTGTAAAAGAAATCAATGAAAACGGGGTGGATCCCAATGGAAATACTGCAGCATATATGAAAATATTAGCGACAGGCGAGTACCGTGTAAAAGGAACAATTGATGAGACTTCTGTAGGAACAATTTCAGAGGGAACACCGGTTATTTTACGTTCCAGATTAGATGAGACGCAGACCTGGACAGGAAGTATTTCCAAGATTGATACTGAAAGCACCCAGACGGACAGTAATTCTTCTTATATGTATGATGGAGGCAGTTCTGGAGATTCTGCGTCTAAGTATTCATTCTATGTTACTTTGGACAGTACAGACGGACTGATGTTAGGACAGCATTTATATATAGAGCCGGATTACGGACAGGGCGAGGTTGAAGAAAAGGAAGGAGTCTGGCTGTACGGCTATTATATTGTGCAGGATGATGGAGACCCATATGTATGGGCAGCAGACAAGAAGAACAGACTGGAAAAACGCAAGGTAGAATTAGGCGAGTATGATGAGAATCTCGATGAATATGAGATTAAATCCGGACTTTCTGAAGATGACCTGATTGCATTCCCGATGCAGGGACTGTATGAGGGTGTAACAGCAGTTACCAATATGGAAGAAGTAGATTATTCTTCTCCGTTATATAACCAGGAATCTACAGATGATTCCGGTATGGACGAAGGAATGCATGATGAAGCCGGAACTGAATCTATGGATGAAGGCATGTATAATACTGACGGAACCGAATACATGGACGAAGGAATGTATGATGAAGCCGGAACTGAATTTACAGATAGCGGCGAGTCAGGTGCGACAGATTCGGAGGTGGTTGAATGATTCTGAATCTGCAGCATATCTATAAAGATTACAATCAGGATAAACTGGTAGTTCCGGTATTGAAGGATGTATCTTTACAGGTAGAAGAAGGAGAATATGTTGCTATCATGGGACCGTCCGGTTCCGGGAAGACAACATTGATGAATATTATCGGGTGTCTGGACAGACCGACTTCCGGAACCTATGAACTGGCAGGAAAGGATGTCTTAAACTTAAAAGACCGTGAGATGTCTGCTGCCCGACTGAACAGTATTGGATTTGTATTTCAGAGTTTTCAGCTGATGCCAAGGGAAAGTGCACTGGATAACGTATCACTTCCACTGAGCTATGCCGGTGTAAAGAAGAAAGAACGGAAAGAAAGAGCACAGAAGGCATTGGAGCGTGTAGGATTAGGAGACCGTTCCGGGTTCCGTCCGACACAGCTTTCCGGTGGACAGAAGCAGAGAGTAGCAATTGCCCGTGCCATGGTAAATAATCCGAAGATTTTACTGGCAGACGAGCCGACCGGAGCATTGGACCAGAAATCCGGTAAACAGATTATGGAATTGTTCCAGAGCCTGAATGATGAGGGCGTTACCATTGTCATGATTACCCACGATATTAACATTGCAAAACAGGCAAAGAGAATCCTCCATATAGTAGACGGAGAAATATTTACAGACGATGAGGAGGGCAAGGCATGAAAAAGAAAGTTGTAATTGCAATTCTAATCGTAGTTTTAGCCGGAGGTGGAATCACCGGAGGAGTAGTAGGATACCGGGCATACCAGAATAGTAAGCTGGTAGCAGAGGTACAGTCAGTATCCATGTTAAATACTGGTTCCTGGGGTGACAGCATGGAAAGTGACGGAACCGTGACCAATGGACAGCAGCAGGATGTTTATGTCAGCACAGAGCAGACCATTCAGAAAGTGTTTGTAACAGAAGGACAGGAAGTATCCGAAGGTGACCCGCTGTTACAATATGATATGACCAATATTGACCTGGCAATTGAGATGAAGAAATTAGACATCCAGACAATCGAAAATAATAGTGCTGTAGCACAGAAGGAATTGGAAAAGCTTAAAAATACCAAGCCAATCAGCAATGCCACAACAAGTACACCGTCTGTAGACAGTGTGACGCCATCAGCACCGGAAACACCATCTACGGATACTTCTGTAACCACACCGGATACGGTAGAAGAGAAGAACGGAGATGCCTATAATTATATTTCAACAACGGCGCAGCCATATACCGGAGATGGAAGCCAGGAGAATCCATACCGCTTCTTATGTACAAAGGAAGCATATGTCTATGGAAGCTATCTGAATACATTGAAAAGTGAGGGGAAGGTTGCGGTATTTGAAATTCATGACGGAAATACCGTAGCCGGAACCTTAATCAGTGCATGGACAAAAGTCGGTGCAGCTTTAGAGGAAGCAGACCCGGATGCAAAATGGTATGTTATTGATGGAAGTAAAGTAATTAATGAGCCGGATGTCCCGGATACCCCGGTTGAACCGGTTGTACCGGATACACCATCTGTACCGGATGATAACCAGCAGAGCGGATATACGGCAGATGAACTGGCAAAAGAGATTGCGGATAAAGAAAAAGAACTGACTAAGCTTGATCTGGATAAAAGAAAAGCGGAGCTTGCGTTGAAACAGATGGAAAGCCAGTCAGAAGATGGAATGGTTTATGCTGAGTTTAATGGTACCGTAAAGAAAGCAGGAGATCCGGATAATCTTCCAAATGATGGAAGTGCATTTTTGACACTTTCCGGTTCAGATGGTCTATATGTAAAAGGAACTCTAAATGAGCTTGCATTGGAACAGGTGAAAGTCGGACAGAGTGTTACAGCAACCTCCTGGAGCACCGGAATGGTATTTGATGCAACAATAACAGAGATTAATGATTACCCGGAGGATTCCAATGGCTATTATTATGGCAATGGCAATCCGAATGCATCCTATTATGGCTATACCGCATATATTGAAGACAGTACTGGACTTAGCAATGGAGACAACTTAAGTCTTTCCATTAATCTTGGTGGAGATGAAGATTCTTCCGATAAGATTTATCTGGATAAAGCATATGTGCGTAAGGAAGATGGTAAGAGCTATGTCATGAAGGATGATGGAACTGGTCATCTTGTAAAACAGTATGTGAAGACAGGAAAGACCATATACGGATATGCAGTAGAAATTAAATCCGGAGTTACAATGGATGATTATCTTGCTTTTCCATATGGTAAGACAGCAAAAGAAGGAGTCAAAACCAATAAGGATGAAGATTCCGGAACTGTAATGTATTAGTAGGAGGGACGAACATGTTAGAAAATTTAAGATTATCTTTTCAGGGTATCTGGTCACACAAGATGCGTTCCTTCTTAACTATGCTGGGTATTATTATTGGTATTGCAGCGATTATTGCAATTGTATCTACGATTAAAGGAACGAATGAACAGATTGAGCAGAACCTGATTGGCGCAGGTGATAACAATGTTACAGTGCAGTTGTATCAGGGAGATTATTCCATGGATTTTTCCTATGGAAGTGTACCGGGTGGAATTCCGGTAATTACAAATGAAGCACTGGAGCAGATTAAAGATCTGGATGAAGTAGAGGATGCATCTTTATTCCTTTCCAGACAGGATTATGATGGAGCATACTATAAAAATACTTCTCTTTCCGGCGGTTATATTATGGGAGTAGACAATGGCTACTTTAATACTGCGGGAATGATTATGAAGAGCGGACGCTGCTTTACTGAAGAGGACTACAGTGATTTTGCAAAGGTCGCAATCTTAGATGAAGATTCTGCAGAAGCATTATTTCAGGGTGAGAATCCAATTGGAAAGACCATTGAGATTAAGCAGCAGCCATATATTGTTGTAGGAATTGCAACCAAGAGCGAGCAGTTCGAGCCGGTTATCAATTCCATTGATGATTATTATACTTATTCCCAGGACAGCAGTGGTAAGATTTATGTACCATCTGTAACCTGGCCGATTATCTATCGTTATGACGAACCACAGCAGGTTCTCATTAAAGCAAAGAGCACCAGTGATATGACCAATGCAGGAAAGAAGAGTGCCGATATTTTAAATGGCTATCTTGCAACATCGGATGATACCATTAAGTACAAATCCGAAGACTTACTGGAGCAGGCAAAACAAATTCAGCAGTTGAGCCAGTCCACCAATACCATGTTAATCTGGATTGCCGGAATTTCCCTTCTGGTTGGCGGTATCGGTGTAATGAATATCATGCTGGTATCCGTAACGGAGCGTACCAGTGAGATTGGTCTGAAGAAAGCAATCGGAGCAAGAAAGTCTGTTATCTTAGGACAGTTCTTAACCGAGGCAGCAGTACTTACCAGTTTAGGCGGATTGATTGGAGTTCTGGTGGGAATCATATTAGCTGAGATTATCTCGAAACTTAGTACCACACCGGTTGCCATCAGTGCACCGGCAGCCGTAGGCGGCGTGGTATTCTCCATGATTATCGGAATTATTTTCGGTCTTCTGCCATCCTATAAGGCAGCAAACTTAGACCCAATCGAGGCATTGCGTCACGAGTAAAAATAGAAAAATGTAGACCTATAGGACAAGATGTAAAAAAGAGAGGAAAATTCAGAAGATGAAATTTCCTCTCTTTTATGTTGCATTTTTATGGCGTAAATGAGCTGTTTTTATATCAGAAAGACCAAGAAAATAATCGGAAGAAACTTGATAGTAATGGCAGAGCTTCAGAAGATGGCGGATAGGAAGCTCATTAGCACCACGCTCATAGCGGGCGTACATGGTCTGGGAAGTTCCGAGAACGTCGGCAATTTCCTGCTGGGTTTTGTCATGGTCTTCGCGTAAATTACGCATTCGCTGTATATAATCCATATAATCTCCAAATCTAAAAATAAATCCGGAATTTTTCAAAAATAAATTTATATAATTCTCAAAAAATCCAGAATATATCCTAAAAATAATATGTCTTGCAGAGGACTTTTTTAATTTATCATAATAAAGATGTTTACTATTGATTTTAGTAAATATATGTACTAAAATAGAGAACAGTTCAAATGAGAAAAGGAAGATAAACAGGAAAGGCAGACATTTATGAAAAACAGAAAGATTTCAACAGCAATAGCGGAAAAAGTTATGACAGGAGTATTAACGATACTTATGGCAATATCAGTTACAGCCTGTGGCAGCACGAAAGAGCAGGCAAATCCAGCTGCCACAGAAGTGACCGAAGCAGTTGTCACAACTGAGACAGAGAGCGAGACAGCAACGGAGGCAAAGGTAGAAAATGAGAGCGTGACAGAGACCAAGGCTGTGACGGAGACGGCAACGGAGGAGCCGGTGCTGTTTCGGGTGAAGGTTACGAATTCAAATGGAGCATATTTAACAGACCAGCCAAGCAGTGAAGTATATAGTGAATACTTTTTGGTGGAAAATGGAACAGAGTTTGATGTATTAGAAGTTTTTGAAAATGATACAGAGGCGGCTACCTTTTATGGGGTTGATTGGAATGGACATAGAGAGTTTTTGTGGGATAGAGATGCAACAGTTATCGACTAACCATACATTCATCACATTTTTCAGCAACACAGTATTTTAGATATAAAGAACTGCAAAAATTTTGTTAAAAGAAAAATCGCTTAGACCGTGAATGTGCCAAGGCACATTCTTTTTCCAGAAATGAACATGGATATAGTAAAAAGTAACAAAAATCCCTTCCGAATTTTGTTATGGGTTTTATGGTTTTACGATGGTTTACGATGGGTTTACGAATGGAAAACTTGATAACATAGTCAAATTATGATATGATGTGACTATAATATAGGCGGAGGTGTTTTTTATGCATGCATTACAGGAAACAATACGACCATCTGCAGATTTAAGAAATCATTATAGTGAAATTTCAAAACAATGCAGAGAAGAAAATGAAGCGGTTATAATCACAGTAAACGGTCGTGGTGATACAGTCTCTCTTTCGTATGAGGAATATAAAAGAATGAAGTCAAGAATAGAACTTTTGGAAATTCTTACAGAAGCGGAAGATGATGTAAAGAATGGTAGAGTAGCACCGGTTCGTGAAACATTTGATGATTTAAGACAAATGCTTGGGGAGGAATAGAATTATTGAAATATGAAGTTGTTCGTACAGAAACGGCAGATGCGCAGATTAGAAAAATCGTATTGTATATAGCCGAAAATTTTGGTAATAAGGTTGCACTGGAAAAATTAGAAGAACTGGAACAGAATATTCTTGATTTGGCAGTTCATCCATTAAAGGGGGGAGAACCGCATTATCTGGTATTGAAAAGACAAGGGTATCGGGTGTTGATATTGGAAAAAAATCTGGTTTTCTATAAGATAGATGAAGAAAATAAAAGGGTTATAATCTATGCTGTTGTTGACCAACGCCAGGATTACTTAAATATAATCAGAGGATTGTAGAATCCCCTTGCGTAAATCCAATCCCCGCGCTATAATAGAGAACAGAGCAAAAACAGCGTTTGACGAAAGCTAAGATTGACGGAATAATTCAGAGAGCCGGCGGCTGGTGTGAGCCGGTATTAGGAAGCAATTGGTCCACTTTCGGAGGCTGGTGGTGAAAGCCACGGGTTCGTACCCCTTATGATACGCAATGAAGTGGTCGCAGGCAAAGAAGAGAAGACGTAAAAAGAGATGCGGCAAAATGGGTGGCAACGCGGAACGGTAGATAAGCCTTTCGTCCCATGTATGAAAATGCATGGGATGGAAGGCATTTTTTTACTTTACAGGAAATTGCTTTTCTGTAAAGTAAAAATCGCATGCTTACGAATCAATCCTATAAAATTTTCAAAAAAAGCACATGATATCAAAGAAGGAGAACAAAGATGATTGATTTAAAATTCTTACGGGAAAATCCGGACATCGTAAAAGAGAACATTAAGAAGAAATTCCAGGATCACAAATTGCCACTGGTAGACGAGGTAATTGAGTTAGATGAGCAGGCAAGAAGTGCACAGCAGGAAGCAGATGCATTACGTGCAAACCGTAACAGTATTTCCAAGCAGATTGGTGCATTGATGGGACAGGGCAAGAAAGACGAAGCCATGGCATTAAAAGAGCAGGTAAGCAAAGATGCAGCCCGCCTTGCAGAGTTGGAAGAGCAGGAAAAAGATTTACAGGAAAAGATTACAAAGATTATGATGACAATTCCAAACATTATTGACCCATCCGTTCCGATTGGAAAAGATGATTCCTTTAACGTAGAAATTGAAAAATTTGGTGAGCCGGTTGTTCCGGATTTTGAAATCCCATATCATACCGATATCATGGATCGTTTCCATGGTATTGATTTGGACGCAGCCGGAAAAGTTGCGGGAAATGGCTTCTACTATCTGATGGGAGATATTGCAAGAGTACATTCTGCAGTTATTTCTTATGCAAGAGATTTCATGATTGACCGTGGATTCACATACTGTGTACCACCATTTATGATTCGGAGCAATGTTGTAACCGGTGTTATGAGTTTTGATGAAATGGATGCCATGATGTATAAAATCGAAGGTGAGGATTTGTATCTGATTGGTACTTCTGAGCATTCCATGATTGGTAAATTCATTGATACCATCAATGATGAAGAAAAACTTCCATATACCCTGACCAGCTACTCTCCATGTTTCCGTAAAGAAAAAGGAGCACATGGTATTGAAGAACGTGGTGTATATCGTATCCACCAGTTTGAGAAGCAGGAAATGATTGTTGTATGTAAGCCGGAAGAGTCCAAAGAGTGGTATGACAAGCTCTGGAAGAACACCGTAGATTTGTTCCGCAGCTTAGATATTCCGGTACGTACCCTTGAGTGCTGTTCCGGAGACTTAGCAGACTTGAAAGTGAAATCCTGTGACGTAGAAGCATGGTCTCCACGTCAGAAGAAATACTTCGAAGTAGGAAGCTGCTCTAACTTAGGCGATGCACAGGCAAGAAGACTGAAAATTCGTGTCAAAGGCAAGGATGGAAATAAATATTTCGCACATACCTTAAATAATACTGTAGTTGCACCACCTCGTATGCTGATTGCGTTCTTAGAGAACAACCTCAATGCGGACGGAAGCGTAAATATTCCAAAGGCATTGCAGCCATATATGGGTGGAAAAGAAAAACTGATTCCACTGGATTAATTGAAAATAAGAATTTTGGAAACTGATTTTGAAAAAATAAGTTTCAAATAGTGAGAAAATCAAAAGAAACAGGAAACTGTGTTTTGTGTATAAAATTCACAAGACACAGTTTCTTTTTTGCGAAGAACTATTGTGAAAAGTGTGATAATTATTGATAAAAATAACCGGATATTGTATAATATATACAAATATTGTAATGAATCACGGCAAAAAACAACCTGTGAGGGGAGCAATACAGGTATCATACAAAGGAGGGGCACATGGCAGAACCAAGAGAATTGATTCTGAAACTTGGTCAGAAGATTACAGACCGAATCGGAGTAAAAGTTACGGAAAATGACCCGGAATACTGGGGCTTGGCAAGTGTAGTGACGGATGAGATGGCAGAAGTTGCACTGGCAATGAAAGTCAGAGTACCGGCTACCGCAGCAGAAGTAGCAAAGAAATGTAAGAAGAGTGTAGAGCGGACCGAAGAACTCTTAGAAAAAATGAGTGTCATCGGAGTCATTGAGTACAACTGGGAGAACGAAGACCATCACAAACAGTATGTACTTCCAATGTTCGTACCGGGATGCGCAGAATTCATGGTAATGAACAAAGAGCAGGTGGAAGAGCATACCGAAATCGCAGATTTCTTTGAGCAGATGGCAAGACTTCCACTGGAGAAAGTAACACCGATGGTTCCGCTGGGTGGAGCAGGAATCGGAATGCATGTTATTCCGGTAGAGAAAGCAATCCCGGCAAACCAGCAGTCGGCAAGCGTGGAGCATATTTCCCACTGGCTCAATAAATATGATAAATATTCCGTTGGCGCATGTTCCTGCAGACGGCAACAGCGAATCCGTGGGGAGGGAACCGGAGACTTAGAGGATGATTTATGTATTGGTGTCGGTGATATGGCAGATTACTGTGTAGAGACCGGAAAGGGCCGTTACATTGATTATGATGAAGTAATGGAGATTCTGCAGCGAGCAGAGGATAATGGCTATGTCCATCAGATTACCAATATTGATGGAGAAGATAAAATCTTTGCAATCTGTAACTGTGCAGTCGGTGTATGTAATGCATTGCGTACATCCCAGCTTTTCAACACACCGAATATGTCACGCTCCGCATACCGTGCCAGCGTAGAGCCGGAGAAATGTGTAGCCTGCGGAAGATGTGTAGAGTACTGTCTGGCTGGTGCAGCAAAGCTCGGACAGAAATTATGCACCAAAGATGGCGGGCATATTACCTATCCGCAGCAGGAGCTTCCGGATACCACCAAGTGGGGACCGGAAAAATGGAATCCAAATTACAGGGATGATAACCAGATTAACTGTTATGACACCGGTACCGCACCATGTAAGACAGCATGTCCGGCACATCTTCCGGTACAGGGATATATTAAAATGGCATCTCAGGGAAGATATCTGGATGCATTGAAGCTGATTAAGACGGAGAATCCGTTCCCGGCAGTATGTGGAGCAATCTGTAACCGCCGCTGCGAAGATGCATGTACCAGGGGAACCATTGACCAGGCAGTAGCTATTGATGAAATCAAGAAATTCATTGCGGAACAGGAGCTTCATGCAGAGAAGCGTTATATTCCACCAATGTTGAATTATTCCGGAAAGCCTTTTGAGGAGAAGGTAGCAGTAATCGGAGCAGGACCGGCAGGGATGTCAGCCGCATTCTATTTAAAGAAAATGGGTTATCCGGTTACTGTATTTGAAAAAGAAAAAAGACCGGGTGGTATGCTGATGAATGGTATTCCATCTTTCCGTCTGGAAAAAGATGTGATCAATGCAGAAATCGATGTGCTGCGCGAGATGGGGGTAGAATTCAAGTGCGGCGTAGAAGTTGGCGAGGACATTACCATAGCACAGCTGCGTGAACAGGGGTATAAAGCATTTTACATAGCAATTGGTGCACAGGGCGGACGTATGACCGGAGTACCGGGAGAAGATGCCGTAGGCGTAGAAACCGGAGTAGACTTCTTGCGTCGTGTCAATTTAAATGAAGAAGGCGTGAAATTATCTGGCAAGACCGTAGTAATCGGTGGAGGAAATGTAGCAGTAGACGTTGCAAGAACCGCACTTCGTACCGGATCTTCCGATGTATCCATGTTCTGTCTGGAATCAAGAGATATTATGCCGGCAGCCGATGATGAGGTGGCAGAGGCAGAAGAAGAGGGCATTGTGGTAAATAATTCCTGGGGACCAAAGGAAATCCTTACCGAGAATGGCAAAGTAACCGCAGTAGTATTCAAAAAATGTATCTCTGTTCTGGATGAGAATAAACGGTTTTCACCAAAATATGACGAAGAAGAATTATTAACCGTTCCTTGTGACCAGGTATTATTATCCATTGGACAGTCCATTAAGTGGGGGGCTTTATTAGAAGGAACCAGAGTGGAATTTAATCCGACCGGAACCTTAAAGGCAGACCCGGTAACATACCAGACTGCAGAGCCGGATATTTTTACCGGAGGAGATAACTATACCGGACCAAGATTTGCTATTGATGCTATTGCAGCAGGAAAAGAAGGCTGTGTATCTATTCACCGTTTTGTCCATGAAGGACAGAGCCTTACTTTGGGACGTAACAGAAGACAGTTCATTGAACTGGATAAAGACAATATTAAAGTTGAGACCTTTGACAATGCAAAACGTCAGGTGCCGGGACATAAGGCTGGAGATGCAAAGCATACTTTCCGTGATTTACGAAGCACCTTTACCGAGGAGCAGGTACAGAAGGAAGCAAACCGCTGCTTAGGCTGTGGTGCTACCGTAGTAGACCCGAATAAGTGTATCGGCTGCGGAATCTGTACAACGAAGTGCGAATTTGATGCCATCCACTTAAGCCGTGACCTGCCGGATGCAAGCCGCATGGTAAAATCAGAAGACAAGTTAAAGGCAATCTTCCCATATATGTTAAAGCGTGAGATTAAGATTAAATTTAAAGGCAGGAAGAAATAAAAAGCAGGATGTGAGTGTATGCATGAACTGGGAATTATCATTCATATTTCCAAAACATTAAAGGAAGTAGCAGAAGAAAATGAAGTGACGAAGATAGGTTCTGTTACTCTGGAAATTGGAGAAGTCAGCGGAATTGTCCCGGAATACCTTTTAGACTGCTGGGACTATTACCGGAAGAAATCGGACCTGTTATCGGAATCGGAATTGCGTATCGAGACGCTTCCGGCGGTAACCATGTGCGAGAATTGCAAAAAAACTTATCCGACTGTAAAATTCGGCAGACAATGTCCGTACTGTAAGAGTGATGACACCTATCTGCTGACGGGAAATGAATGCAGTATCAAAGAAATGGAGGCCTGCTGAGGCAGGCTTTCGGATAAAATATTTATCAAAGAAAGAAGGGGTTAAAATGTTGTTTCATGTTTATGGAGGAAATGGAATTTATCAGTGGATTGCCATGCTGGCAGTCTTAGCCGGACTTATTTTATTAAATGAGTTTGCAAGAAGAACCAAGTTTGGTGGACTTATGATGTTTGGAATTATTCCGCTGGCACTTACCGTTTACTTTGTTGTAATTGCAGTATGTGCAGGACAGGGCGTAGAATGGGCAGTAAATAACCAGACACATCTTTATATGAATGGATGGTTCCATTATGCAAAACTGTATGCAGCACTTGCCGGATGTATCGGCTTTATGATGATTAAGTATGAATGGGGTATTGGAAAGAAACAGTGGTTCCGCGCATTCCCATTTGTAATCGTAGCAATTAATATTTTGATTGCAGTAGCCAGCGATTTCGAATCCGCAATCAACGGCTGGTATTCCTGGTGGTTATCTTCCGAAGATGTATGGCTTTATGGTGGCTGGCACAATGTAATGAACGGAATCGCAGGAATCTTAAATATCCTTTGCATGACAGGCTGGTGGAAAGTATATTCCTCCAAAGACAAGAAGGATATGATCTGGCCGGATATGATCTGGGTTTACATTGTAGTATATGATATCTGGAACTTCGCTTATACCTACAATTGTCTGCCAACCCACTCCTGGTTCTGTGGTGTAGCACTGCTTTTAGCACCTACTATTGCAGCATTAATCTGGAATAAGGGTGGCTGGATTATGAACCGTGCAAATACACTGGCAATCTGGTGTATGTTTGCCCAGATTTTTCCACTGTTTCAGGAGACTACTGCCGATGGAACAACCTATTATCCATGGGCAACCGTTTCCAGACAGTATGCAGACGGAACGGTAAATGGCATTGTAGCAGGAACTTCGAACAACGCAGATCCGACCGCAATGACCATCGTCAGCGCACTGGCACTGATTGTAAATGCCATTGCATTAGGATACATTATTTACAAATCGGTAAAGAACAAGAAGAATCCGTATACCAACGAAGTATTTACAGACTTCAAGTATTATAAAGATGCACTGGCAAGAGCAGATGTAAAATAAGATATAATTGAGGAACTGGAAATGAAAGTAATTGAAGTAAAAAGAAGTATATTTGAAAATAATGATAAGGATGCTGCCAGCTTAAGAGAACAGTTAAAGGGAGAGAAAACATTTCTCTTAAATCTGATGTCTTCACCGGGAAGTGGCAAGACTTCTACCCTGGTGCCAACGGTCAATGAGCTGTTAAAGGACTACCGGGTAGGAGTCATGGAAGCGGATATTGATTCCGATGTAGATGCATGGACGATTGCTGATAAGACAAAGGCAAAGGTTGTGCAGCTTCATACCGGTGGTATGTGCCATCTGGATGCAGACATGACCAGACAGGGTTTGAAGGAGCTTGGCACGGAGGATGTAGATATTGCTATCCTTGAAAATGTAGGAAACCTTGTCTGCCCGGCAGAGTTTGATACCGGAGCAGTGAAGAATGCAATGATTTTGTCCGTACCGGAAGGACACGACAAGCCATTGAAATATCCATTAATCTTTACTGTATGCGATGCACTTATTATCAATAAAATTGATGTGCTGCCATATTTTGACTTTGATATGGATAAGGTAAAGGAGTATGCATGGAAACGGAATCCGAATCTTAAGATATTCCCAATCTCCGCAAAGACCGGAGAGGGAATGGAAGCATGGTACTCCTGGCTGAAAGAAGAAGCAGATAAATGGATGAAATAAAGCATCCTTTTGGGTGAGAAAACAGCCGGAAACATCACAAAAAATCTAACAAAAGAACTAAAAAGTAATTAATTGATTAAAAAATGCCCTTGCAATATGGATAAAAAAGTGCTATAGTCCTAGCTGTAGACGAAGATGTCAAAAACACGGAAACGTGTTTTTGGCATCTTTTTTTTACTTTACAGGAAATTGCTTTCCTGTAAAGTAAAAAACGCTCCGCGAGGATGCGCACTGCGGCGTATAAGGTAGATATCGCAAGCGACCGCCGCAGGCGCGAGAATGTGCCAAGGCA